>Ga0181568_10000190_pt1 | contig 51763 bp, 53 predicted proteins | sample 101ome_20_FD_133758 | JGI IMG/M metagenome (GOLD analysis project Ga0181568, IMG submission 133758) | Coastal salt marsh microbial communities from the Groves Creek Marsh, Skidaway Island, Georgia - 101404AT metaG (megahit assembly) | ecosystem: Environmental > Aquatic > Marine > Intertidal...
AATCATCGTTGTTGGGCGAGTATAAATAATAAAAATGATGAACTTTGGAAAATAAGTAAAGAATTATTTGAAAGTGATTGTGTTTTATTTTTTACAAGTATAAGGTGGGGTCAAGCAAATGGATTTTATCAAAAGTTAATTGAAAGATTAACTTGGATAGAAAATAGATTTCGTAGTTTAAGAGAAGGAAATATTGTAAAAAATATTGATGCTGGAGTTATAGCAGTCGGTCAAAACTGGAGAGGAAAACAAGTAGTTGATATTCAAAAAGAAGTGCTAGAATTTTATGGATTTAATACCCCAAGTGTGTTATATTGGAATTGGCAATATACAAAAGATGAAAATGATGAAACGCTCAGGTCTTATAAAAAGGCAATAACAGTTTTTGATAAAACATTTAAACCAAATACACATGATGAAATTTAATCAAATAATAAATAATTTAATGGAAGGTGGAGTGGGTGGTCATATGGATCACCCATTTGATTTTGCATCTACAGGTCGTGAATTAATTGACATTTTTAATAAAACTGTATTGTCGTTGGAAAAAAGTGATAGTGGGAGTGTAAAAATAGATGGTGTTAATTCTAGTATAAGATTAGTTGATGGCAAATTTGTAATGGATAGAGGCAGTGCTAAACCTCTAGATATTAAAGGAATGCGACCCGAAGATCTTTCAAGTAGATTTGCGCCAGGCCATGGATTTATAAAAATTGGCTCTAAAGTTATTAATATTTTTGACGAAGCAATTCCATCAACTACATCAGAATTGAAACAATTAGGATTATTAGATAACCCAAATATACTTCTAAACATAGAATATGTGGAAGGACAAACTAATGTAGTTGGGTATGATAATATTGGAAACTTTTTAGCAATTCATGGACTGAAAGAGATTAAACCTAAAACATTTGGCAAAGATGGTCGAATAAGAAGTAGAACTTCTGTAGAAATTCCGTATGATAAAAATGTTATGCAGTCATACGTAAACAAATTAAATGAAGTAGCTAAAAAACATGGATTTAAAGTTTTAGGGAGTGTTGATACTAAATTAAAAAGTAGGCCATCATTTAATAATGTGTTAAATCAAAAACTTACATTTTATCCAAATGAAATGCCAGTAACTAAAACATTGGGTGAATGGTTAAATGATGTTACAATACAAACACCGCTTATTACAAGAAAACAATTTTTAGAAGTTTTAAAAAGTAAAAATTTATCAAACGATTTTGATGAAAAAGATATTGATAAATTAATCAATGATTCTGTAGTTTATATTGCTACAGTTAAGATTGGGGACGAAATTTTAAAACAAGCAACGAGTGAAATAGGGGATTTATCGACTCATGAAGGAATAGTCATACGTGATACTAGTATTCATAATAATCCTTATAAAATTACAGGCAATTTTCTGATACGTGGCATGGGAAGTGAATTTGGGAAATAAAATAAATATCTATTAATAGTGTTATGAAAAAAGGAAAAAATAATTTAGATATTCTACGTGATTATGTAGAAGGAAATCGGCCATTTGTTCAAGTAGGTTACGATGGAAGCAGTTCTTGGAAAGATAGAAAAGAAGGCGAAGAATGGGAAGATAGTAAGGGTGTCCGATGGAAAAAAGAAAAGGGTATTAGAAAGCGGATATCCAAAAAATCTGTAATTATTAATGAAAAAAGGTGTAAGCTTTGCAATTGTGATGTTCGATGGGGAAATTATTTAGATGATAGAGTTTGGCCTAAAACACAATTATGTTATGATTGTTTCAATAAAGAAGAAACAAGAATGAAATTAGAAGGAACATGGGAGGTTTTTAATAAAATTCGTGATTTGAAAAATGCAAAGTCCGCAATGCTAGATCACAAAAAAAAGTTTGAAGATGCGAAGAAATGGGCAGAAGAAAATAAAGGTAAACCTCTAGAATTTGTCAATGAAGATGGATCTATAGAAAAATGGGAAAATGATAACAGCGCGGAAAAGATTTTAGAAGACGTTCTTTCAGACTTAAAAATTTTGAATGATAGGTTATCGCAAGTAGACACTATGCTTAAAGATTTAGAAAAGGAATATGAGTCAAAATCTAAGAGAAATAATAAAGAGTGAATATAAAAAGTGTTTAGAAAATCCTATATACTTCATGAAGAAGTATGTCAAAATACAACATCCTATTAAGGGAACATGTAATTTTGACTTGTTTCCATTTCAAGAAACAGCATTATCAAGTTTAGTTAATAATCCTTTAAATATTATTTTAAAAAGTCGTCAGATGGGTATATCCACTTTAACAGCTGCTTACAGCTTGTGGTTAATGACTTTTCATAATGATAAAAATATTCTTTGTATTAGTATTACGCAAGAAACTGCTAAAGAAATTGTTACAAAAGTTAGGTTTGCAAATGATAATTTGCCATCATGGTTAAAAGTTCAATGTATTGAAGATAATAGATTGAGCCTTAGATTAAAAAATGGGTCTCAGATAAAAGCTGTGTCTTCTGCTGGCACAGCTGGTCGTTCTGCTGCTCTATCTCTTCTTGTCATTGATGAAGCTGCTTTTATCGATGGTATTGAAGAAATATGGTTATCTGCTCAATATACCTTATCTACTGGTGGTAGAGCCATTGTGTTAAGTACACCGAATGGGGTAGGTAATTTCTTTCATAAAACGTGGGTAGGGGCAGAATCTGGTGATAATGGATTCAAAACAATAAGACTTCCATGGCATTTGCATCCAGAACGAGATCAAGCATGGCGTGATAGACAAACAGAATTATCTGGTGTAAAAGGCGCGGCACAAGAGTGTGATTGTGATTTTTCAACTTCTGGTAATCAAGTAGTTTCAGTAGATTTATTGGAATTTTATAATTCTACATATATAACTGAGCCAATTGAAAAAAGAGGAGCTGGTGATGATTTTTGGATATGGGAGAGACCCGATTATAGTAAAAACTATATTATAAGTGCTGACTGTGCTCGTGGTGATAGTAGTGATTATAGTGCATTTCAAATATTTGATGTTGAGAGTATGACACAAGTTGCTGAATATAAAGGGCAGATTACTACAAAAGATTATGGTAACATGTTGGTAGGTGTCGCGACAGAATATAATAATGCATTATTAGTTGTAGAAAATAACAACATAGGATGGGCTACTCTTCAACAAATTATTGATAGAGATTATAGAAATACTTTTTATAGCACACCAGATTTAAATATAGTTGATGTTGAACACAGTTATACTAATAAACTTAATCGTCAAGATAAAAAGTTAATAGCTGGATTTACAACTACAAATAAAAATAGACCTTTAATTATCAGTAATATGGAATCATGTTTTAGAGATAAATCTTTAATTATCAAATCTGTTCGACTGTATGAAGAATTAAATGTGTTTATTTGGAATGGAGCTAAAGCAGAAGCAATGAGAGGGTATAATGATGACTTAGTAATGTCATTAAGTATAGGTTTGTGGGTTCGAGACACAGCACTTAAATTAAGAAGTGAACAAATGGCTTATACAAAAAATATGTTGAGTGGAATAAAAAAAATAACAAGCAATGATCCGAGGCCAGGTCCACAAAATAAAATATTATCATCTCCTGAAGAAAACTGGTCTATGGAAGTTGATGGTAAAAAAGAGGACTTAAACTGGTTACTATAATACTTATATATAAGATAATACCGTATGGACGATAAATCATTTCAAGAATTAAAAAACAGATCATTATATGCTAAATTAAAAAGATTATTTAGCAATGATGTAGTTGTTCGAAACGTTGGTGGCAAGAAGTTAAAAGTTATTGACACCGATGAGATTTTTTATGCGACAGATCGTAATAGTTTAAGAGATAGATTTAATCGTCTAAGAACAACTTCTTACAATCAGTACACAAGAGATTATAATCTATCATATCAAAGTTCTAGGGTAGAATTGTTTCGTGATTATGATACAATGGACATGGACCCAATTCTTGCTGCGGCATTAGACATATATGCAGATGAATGTACTACAAGAAATGAGATGGGTGATGTGATAACTGTCAGAAGCACAAATGATGATATTAAATCTGTATTAAATAATTTGTTTTATGATATTTTAAATGTTGAATTTAATTTATGGTCATGGATTCGTAGTTTAGTTAAATATGGAGATTTCTATTTGAGACTTTATATAAGTCCAGAGTATGGGGTTTATATGGTTGAACCACTAAGCACTTATTATGTAACCCGTGTAGAAAATGCTCATCTAACTAATAAAAATTTTGTAAAATTTCAAGTCAACATGCCTTATGGTAATAAAATCGAAGATCTCGAAAACTACCAAATGGCTCATTTCAGATTGTTAAGTGATAGCAATTTTCTTCCATATGGTAAAAGTATGTTAGAAGGTGCTAGACGAGTTTGGAAACAATTAAGTCTAATGGAAGATGCGATGTTAATTCATCGTATTATGAGAGCTCCAGAAAAAAGAATTTTTAAAGTTGACATTGGTAATATTCCACCAAATGAAGTAGATAATCACATGGAGAGAATCATTAGTCAAATGAAAAAAACTCCATACCTTGATCAAAATACTGGTGATTATAATCTTCGTTTTAATTTACAAAATATGGTTGAAGACTTTTTCTTACCGGTTCGCGGTGGTGATAGTGGTACCTCTATAGATAATTTGCCAGGTTTAGAGTGGACAGGTACAGATGATATTGAATATCTTCGTAATAAAATGATGGCTGCTCTTAAAATACCTAAAGCATTTTTAGGATATGATGAAACAGTAAGCGGTAAAGCAACATTAGCAGCAGAAGATATTAGATTTGCTAGAACAATTCAAAGACTCCAAAGAATCGTTGTTAGTGAATTAAATAAAATAGCAGTTGTACATTTATATAGTCAAGGATATCGTGATGATGCTTTAGTTGACTTCAGTTTGGAATTAACAAATCCTTCTACAATCTTCGAAAAAGAAAAACTTGATGTCTGGAAGAGTAAAGTTGAAGTTGGTCGTGACATGCAACAAGAAAAACTCTTTAGTAAAAAATGGATTTACGAGAATGTATTTGGTATGTCTGATCAAGATATGATTACCATGCAAAAACAATTAGTAGATGATGCTAAGGGTATGTATCGATTTAAACAAATCGAGGACGAAGGTGATGATCCAGCACTTTCATTTTTAAAATCTAAAGGTGAAGAAGGTGGCGAAGGCGGCGAAGGAAATGAGGGTGGAGGAGATGAAGGCGCATTAGACGCTTTAGCTGGAGGAGGCGAAGCTGGCGACGAAGCTGGGGGAGATGAAGCTGGTGGTGAAGGTGGGGAAGAAGGTGGGGGAGAAGAAACGCCGGAAACAGGTGGTGAAGAGCCAACTTTAACCGAAAAAACTAAGTTAACAGCTCATGAACGTGAGGCTGCTAGGAAGAAGGAAAGAGATAGAGATAGGGATCAAACAGGGAGGAAAAATGCACGTGATTATAGATTTGGTGAAGATCCGTTGGGTACATTAGAATTAAATTCTGACGCTGATACTAGTGTGTCACACAAATATAAAGGTGGCTCTCCATTGTCTTTGGAGGGGTTATCAAATATGTTAAATGATCTTGAACAGCAAGAAAAAAACAAATCCGTATTGAATGAAGAAAAGTCAGGGTCTTACATGGATGAAATAAATATCAAAGAATAATCAAATACAGTGGATTTTTTATTTTTTTATTATATTTATAAATAATACAGTCGATATGCGAAAAAAAGCTAAACATTCGAAATTTAAAAACAGTGGGGTGCTGTTTGAGCTATTAACACGTCAAGTGACATCTGACATCTTGGCAGGTCGTGATGAATCTTTTACGAAAAATTTAATGTTCCGTTACTTTAATGAAAGCACCACATTAGGAAAAGAATTTCAACTTTACAATTTTATTGTAAATGAAACATCAAAAACACCAGATTCAGCGGATCGTATTTTAGATGTTGTACTACACACTCGTTCAAAATTAAATGAGCGAGATTTGGAAAAGCAAAAATATAATCTTATTAAAGAAATCAAAGAAAAATATAACATCGATGAATTTCTTAAAAATAAGATACCCAATTACAAACTTTACGCGTCAGTTTATAAATTATTTGAAGATCAATCTCAAGGTGATTCTAAATTTGATGTGAAAGAAGTAATTGAAGCTAAAGAGTGTGTTATTGAAAATTTAACCAAGGAAAGAAAGAATGATGATAAACCTATGGGAGTTTATAGTTCTCAACCGCCTGAAGTTAGATTGTTAGCATATAAATTTTTAATTGAAAATTTCAACAAAAAGTATTCTTCTTTATTAAAATCTCAGAAAGATTTATTGAAGCAATACATAACAAATGTTTCTAGTACTAGCAAATTCACCGAATACGTTAATAAAGAATATAGACGTGTATCCGAAGAATTGAAAGAGACAACTTCGTTTATTGATAATGATGTGATAAAAATCAAATTAAATGAGACTGTTTCTCAACTTTCTGGAAAAACTATTACAGGAATAGTTAAGGAAAACCAATTATCAGCACTTTTGAGTGCTTATGAATTAATTGAGGAAATCAACAGATTTAAAGATGAAAAGGTCTCTTCGTAAAGAATCTGTCGGTGAATTTAGAGATATTGTAAAAAAATATACTCAAAGTAACCATGACAGTGAATTGTCACGTGATGATAAAGAAAAATATCACATGTGGTTAGACTCCAATGCTGCTGAACTTTCTAAATTATCTCCAGATTTGGTTGATAAAATTAAGAAATTACTTGGAGACAAGATAAAAGAAGCTTCTACCAGTAGTGCTGCTGGAGCATATATGACTCCATTTGCTTTTTCCACAAGAGGACCTGGTAACGTTAGAGCAGCTACTCAATTAGGATTTAAACTTGCTAAACCTGTGAAAAAAAGTACTAAATACGCTTTGGAAAATCAATATTACAGCGAACCCGCGTACCAAACACCAGCTCAAGACATTGGATTAGTATCTACTTGGGAAGATGAAGATGGATTAGTGCAACATGGAGACCCAGAAATGGATCCAGGTTTGGATGGATATAAACAATGTGAGCTGCCATTTACTGAAAATATAAAGAAGGTACAGAAAATTGTAGAAGGTCTTGGTATATCTAGATTTTTAAATAACGAAAGAGAGGAAGTTGAGATAGAGGATGAAGAAAAGATAAAAATAAAAGAACCTGCTCAACAAACACCAACTCCTCCAATGAATGTTCAAACTTATGATGCTTTACCAGATTTTACTTCATTTGATGTAAAGCTTAAAAACAGTACTGAAAAATTAAAATTAGATCTGCAGAAAAAGATTCAGGATCAAATTTTAAATAAGAAGGTAGTGTTGCGTGGGTCAAAGGGATATAAACAGCCTGAAATGGATTATACTGTCAATGTGACGGGTGTGGCAATTGATTATTACTATGATAGATATGTTATTATTGTAGTCGGTAGAGAAGAAAACAAACAAAAGGTTGCGAAATTCTTTTTAAAGCCTGGTTATAAGATGAAAATTTTAGGACCAGCTGATGTTAAGCCGAAGGATAAATATCAAATTGCTAAATCTCAAGCATTAGTATCGACGGATAGTCCATCTACGGGTAATTCAAACGTTGTTACTTCAAATGAACCCGTATCTCAAAAACAACAACCGAATCCGCAACCCGATCAACAAACTGCGGATGATAATGTGGATTTAAATCTTACTTAATATAAAAATATATGAAAACTGTACTTATTGATGTATTACCATTTGAATTTAAAAAAACTTCGCTTAATGAATCATTGAGTGATGGAAAATTATTAGTGACCGGCGTATTACAACGTGCCGATCACAAAAATCAAAATGGTAGAGTGTATCCAGAGGACATCTTGAAAAGAGAGTCTGTAAAGTATATGGATAATTTTGTAAAACAACGACGAGCTATGGGTGAATTAGATCATCCAGAAAGTAGTGTAGTTAATCTTAAAAATGTCAGTCATAACATTATTGATATGGACTGGGACGGAAAAGATTTAGTTGGTACAGTTGAAATTTTACCTACACCAAGTGGTAACATTTTAAAAGATCTATTAAAAGCTGGAATTTTATTGGGAATAAGTAGTAGAGGGTTAGGAAGCGTTAAGAAAGATATGCATGAAGGAGCCGATGTTGTACAAGACGATTTCGACTTAATTGCTTTTGATTTTGTAAGTAATCCGTCTACACAAGGAGCATTTATGTATCCAGATGGAAAAATAAATGAAGGAATTGTTCCAGTTGCAAATAGTGTGATTAATCCATATGCTAACGTTGAAAGAATAATTCACGATATTATATCAGAATTATAATATTTATTATTAACAATTAATTTAATGTAATATGATAAAGTTAAAGAAAATAGCTGAAAGTATGTCTCCAAAGGAAGCTTATAAACCTTTGGCTCAAGAAGAAAAGATTAGACTCCGTGAGACGGTAAAATCATACAATGAATACCGAAATGCTTTGAAAGCAGAAGCCATCTATGCTACAGCTGATAAAATTTCAGAAGCTATTAGTTTAGCAGAACGATATGCTTTACATGAATCTGGGGAATGGATGGAAGCAAAGATGGTAGAACGTGATATGAAGGAAATAAAGAAGCTTTCTGGAAAATTAGTTGAGGAAGCTAGTAAAATAAAAGATGTAGAACACCAAATGGAAATGTTATATGAAGAAATTGGTTTGAAATTGGAACGTTACTTTGAAATTGCAGATCCTGTTGAGGAAAATTCTGAATTGCCGGGTGCTAGACCCATTGTTCAGACACACCAACAACCTCCATATCAAGATTAATATATAATTTTATGTGTGCAAGAAAAAACCCTTCATTCGAAGGGTTTTTTTATTTAAGTTAAATTTTAATAGATGGTGAAGAATCAATATATTCTAATAGTTTTTCAAATGTTTCAAACACATAACGTCTATTAGTTTTTAAAACATATCCTTCATTTGTTTTATATGCTTTAACATTTACTTTTTTATTTTCTTCTTCTAGACTTTCTATTTCTACTTCGCATGTCATTTCATCGTCGCTATCTATTATAAAGCCCATGTCACCTAGAGTATCAATTTCGTTAAATTTCCACCCTTTAGGATTTTCTATGTCAGTTAATCCGTATTTTGTTTCTTCTAGTTGATCATCTTCTGATCTGGCCAGAATAGTTTTAAATTTAATAGTATTTGGTTTATAGTCCATATGCGTTAATCCTATCTATAAAATCTGCTAATACTTTTATTTTTTGTTCATTTTTATTATCAAATATACTGCTTAAGAAGTATATAACATTATCTTTTATCTTAGATTCTTCTTCATCAGCACCTTTAATACCTACAAAACAACCATAATTATATAGTCCTTCATTTTCATTATTTTTTAATTTTTTGAATACATAAGTTTTTGATGTTCCATCATTAAATACATTGGCAGATAATTCATTTGATGATCTTTTATGAACAAATTTAACTTTGCCCATTCCTCCGAAACCATTTTGTTTATTTTGAAATGTTATTAATTCTTTTTTCTCAAAAGGAACTCCACCATTTTGACTTAGTACTTGATTGAGACTCTGATTAGGAATTTCTTTCATTTTACTAATACTGTATTCCGATTCTTTTAAACTTTTAAGTATTTCTTTTAGTTTAGTAAAGTCTTTTACATCGCTTGGTTTTATATTCTTAGCCATTTTTTTAACTTTATTTGATACTTTATTGGATGGAATATCTCCAGTTTGTACTCCACGTACTAACCGAAATAGTCTTGCTTGTTTTTCGCTTTTTGCAGGCATATACCAATAAATATAATTATTTTATACATTTTTAGATTTTTAATTATATTTATTTTAAAATACACTAATTGTTTGGTGTCTACTTAAATTTAACTTCATTTGGAGTTCTCCAATAACTTCACGATTAATTAAGAAAGGATAATATAAATGAGCGATCTATTAAAAGAAAGCATCGCTGATGCGAAAGCAGTGCGTGAGACTGCTATTGCAAACGCGAAAAACTTTCTTGAGGAAAATTTCGCAAAGAGCATGAAAGAAATGTTCGCGGAAAAACTCAAGGAAGAATCAGAGCAACAAGAAGAATCAGTTGAAGAAACTGTATCTGAAGAAGCTCAAGTCGCTGAAGAAACAGTAGAGGAAAACCTCTCTTCTTCAGATATAGGTAAAGATGATAGCAATAGAGCTTCGGAACAAAAACCTGTTGAACCATCTGCTGCTGCTTGTAAAAACACAACAGATGCTGGTAAACAAGAATATGACGTTTCTCTAGAAGAAGGTGAAGATGCATCTCTCGACGAAGGTGAAGAAATCACTAGTGAAGAGTTAGATGAAATCATTGCTGAATTAGAAGGTTCTGAAACTGTTGTTGCTGAAGAAGCTCCAGTAGCTGAAGAAACTGTTGCTGAAGAAGCTCCAGTAGCTGAAAGTGAAGAAGTTGGCGAAGAGATTAACTTAGAAGCATTGATTGCTGAGTTAGAAGCTGAAACTAATGAAGGACACGGAGACGCACACGCTGTTGATGCCATTCGTGACGATGAAGATCAGATTTCTAAATTAGCTAAAGATGCTGGAGAAGATGCAGCTGACATTAGTAGTGAAGAAATTGCAGAAGACGTTGATTCGGAAGATGTAACTGCTGAAGAAATGGCTGAAGCACTTCTTGCTATTAATGAAGAAAATGAAAAGTTGAAAAAGTCATTAGCGGAACACGAAAGCACCGTCAAATATTTGAAAGGTGTATTAGAAGAAACTAATCTTTTGAATGCTAAATTGCTTTATACCAATAAATTATTTAAAGGTAAGAATTTAACTGAGAGTCAAAAGCTCAAAGTTATTAATACGTTTGATTTAACCAAAACATTGCGTGAGATTAAATTAGCGTATAGTGTTTTAGCCGAATCATTTAATGGCGGTGGATCGGTTGCCAAAAAGAAATCTAATGCAACTGTCTCAACTATCACCGAAGGTTTGGCAAGCAAACCTGTATCAAGTACAAAGCCACAAGCTGACATTGTAGAGCCTGCGGCTGACGACATGACTTCACGATTCCAAAAACTCGCTGGAATTGTGAAATAAGTAAGTTTGCGAGTAAAACCAATAATAGAAAGATAGGAGAAATAAATTATGGACGTAAAAAGTCTACTTACAAATAATATGAATCCACAGGCCAAATTGATGGAAGAAACGCGTGGATTACAAAACAAGTGGGATAAAACTGGTCTTCTTGAAGGTGTAGCGGGTGTTGAAAAAGCACACATGTCTATCCTTTTAGAAAATCAAGCTAAACAATTGTTGGACGAAGCTTCAACAACTGGCACATCCGCTAATAGTGAACAATGGGCTGGAGTTGCTCTTCCATTGGTAAGACGTGTATTTGCTGAGATTGCAGCTAAGGAATTTGTATCGGTTCAACCGATGAATCTTCCTTCTGGTCTCATCTTTTACTTGGACTTCAAATATGGAAACAACGGATTAGGTCATACAGCTGGTGATAGTTTATTCGGTGGTAACAATAAGAAATTAGGTTCCACAGATGAAGCTGTTAAAGGTCTCTATGGTCAAGGTAGTTTTGCTTACTCTGAAAGAAGTGCTAGTAGTAATGGTGGTGCTTCAAGTAATGGTATCTTCACAGTTGCCTCTGCTTCTTTGAGTGAAACTCAGTTCGAATTGTTAAATACTGGTTCTAATGGTCTTGTTAAAGGTGTATACAAATTGACCATTGACATTGATGAAAACACACAAGCTACAGCAGTTGCTGGTAATGGATATATGTACAACGTTGACTTAAACGCTGTACGTTCTTTCCAAGCTAACAACGCTGCTGGTGCTGCTTACACAATGTTGAATACTTACGCATATGCTGATAACACAGGTAGTTTGGCTAACCCATACTACCGCGTACACTTATTCGTAAGTCAGTCATCTGCTGCAGCAACACCTGCCACTACCGGTAGTGTTATTTACACAATTCAACCAACTGACGATACCCGTGGTGACTTTGAGGATGGTAAAACTGCTGGTGAAGGTTCTGGTGACTCCGCGTTCACTGAAACCCAAGCTATTGGTGCAGACATTAACATCCCAGAAGTTAACTTGGAACTCAAGAGTGAGCCAATCGTTGCTAAAACTCGTAAATTGAAAGCAGTCTGGACTCCAGAACTTGCTCAAGATTTAAATGCTTATCATAGTATTGATGCAGAAGCAGAATTAACTGCTCTGTTATCTGAGTACGTATCGATGGAAATTGATCTTGAAATCCTTGACATGCTGAATGAATCAGTTCTTGGTAGTACAACCGAAGCTTGGTCCGCCCAAATCGGTACAGAATACACCAAGAGTGTAAATTCTACAACTGGAAGAGCTTCTTTCACAAGAAATATCGATGCTTCTCCAAATCGTACCGCTTATGTCAAACAAACTTGGTTCCAAACTCTTGGAAACAAGATTCAAAAGGTATCTAACAAGATTCACCAATTGACATTACGTGGTGGTGCTAACTTCTTGGTATGTTCACCAGACGTTGCAACAATCCTTGAGTCTATTCCAGGGTATGTTGTTAACACTGATGGCGATCAAGCTAAGTTCGCAATGGGTGTAAGCCGTGTTGGTAGCTTCGCAAGTAGATTCCAAGTTTACAAGAACCCTTATATGACCGACAATGCAATTCTTGTTGGTTTCCGTGGTTCTAACTTCTTGGAAACTGGTGCGGTATATGCTCCATACATTCCGCTTATCCAAACTCCATTAGTATACGATCCAACAAACTTCACACCACGTAGAGGGGTAATGACTCGCTACGCTAAGAAGGTTGTTCGTCCTGAGTTCTACGGTAAGGTTCTTATCTCTGATCTCGACACTGTATAATCAATGGTGTAACGATAGTATTACAAGGCTCGGCTCAAAAGGCCGAGCCTTTTTTTAATTAAGAATTATTCATCATGTCTTTTTTAACACACTATATATTTGTATATGTCAAATTTTACACAAACAATGTTACTTAGACACGCAGGTGGCATCACTGCTCAATGGGTAGATTATGAGTCAAATCAATCAGCAATGGCTATGTTTGTAGAATTTGAACGAAATAGATTTTTATTAAACATTGTTTCGGGACCAGAAGATTGGAAGATAAAGAATACTGATTTTAAGAAAGATGGATATGATCAAATATGTTGTGAAGCTGTAGATATATTATCATGTTTAAATTCTACAGAATTTGCAAGTAAAACTCAGAAGTCATTGGATATTATTAGATCTGTCTGGAATGCTCCAATTCATGGAATTGAAATTGATAATTAAATAATTTAAACAAAAAATTTATTAGTTGATTCGACGAGTATCTCGCAAACTTCTTCCTTAAAAGAAGATTTTTTTGGATAAGGAAGAAGTTTGTGTTTCAAAGATTTTACAAGTTTTTTATTTTCTATTTTATTACTTATAAATTTTATATATCGGTGTTTGCCACTTTCACGTTTACGCCAAAATGTTTTTCCAATTCTGTCTTTAAGTTTATCTACATTGTGAGTTTTCCATCTTGCGTAGACACTTCTACTATGTATCCAATTATAACTTGGTGGTCCTAATAGACTGACACTATAATTTGGCATAATCGCCACATCTACATAGTTGTCTCCTTGATATAAAAACCCAGTAGCTTGGTATATGACTCCGGTATGACCAGCTTCATTATCAGCATAACTTAGTATACATTTAATTTTGGGAAATTGTATGTTTAGTTGTTTAAAACTTTCTGCTATACAAAAACTTTCAATATTTTTTCCGTATCCATCTTCAATCCACAATCGAGTTAATTCAAATACGTTTTCATTTTTTAAAATTGGACTGATACTATTACTTGCACATCTACCAACTGCGTTTCCATAAACTATTACTCCAATTAATTTATGTATATCTTGGTCAAAAAAATATTTTTGTTTTACATTTTTATGATATATGCCATATGCAACTGTACAGCTGCTCCATTTATGACTGTAATGATTTTTTTCTATTACATTTTTAGCTACAGCTTTATTTATTGGTTTCAAATAAATTGATTTAGTCTGACAGTACATATTTTACATTGAAAATCTAAAATTAGTAGTTAGGTTTTCAATATACATTGGATTGGATATTTGTCAATTTATTATAAAACATTGAGATATTTATATATGTATGATTCCAGTTGAGTTGATATCTATGGCTGCCGGAAGTTTAACCGGTTTTATCTTTAAGTTTTGGGCCCAACGTGCTAAGGAACGACACGATAATTTTCAATTAGCTTTACAAGGTATAGAAGCTCTTGAGAAATCAAGAAATAATGCTGTTGAACGTGTTCCTGTTGATGCTGGCAAATGGGTTAGAAGACTTATTGTCGTTAGTACTTTATTTGGAGTAATTATTGCTCCATTTATTTTATCAATATTAGATGAGCCAATATATGTTCAAGTAGACTCAATGACGACATCATTTTTATTTGGATTGTTTGGTGGTACTCCAGAGACTTATTTTGTTAGAATTGATGGATATCTTATGATTCCAGAAGTTAGGCAGACACTAACTGCGATTGTTGGATTTTATTTTGGTAGTTCAACAGTTTCATCAACACGGTAGATATGAAAAAAATTGTTATATTAACATTAATTTTTTTAAGTAGTTGTAGTTCTGCTGGTTTTGGCGAAAAACATTTAAATAAACGTGATTTGATTAAAGATCCTAGAAATCCTTATATTTTTTCATTACGCGGGGATGTTATTCGTGATATAGAAAGATATAATAAACAAACTAATAATGTGAAGGAAGAATTAGAAAAACCTATACCGATTAAACCAAAAGATTCAGCTATTGTATTTAGTCCTATTAATAAATCTGTAATTTTGCCTATCAGGAGTAAAAAATCTGACAATTTATCGAATGCTTGGTTTGCGGGTAAATCTAAACGGGATGAACAACAATTTAATTCAGATTATTACGATGAAAATAATTTGGATAAACCTAAATCTTCTGGAAATTTTGCTGTTTTATGGCTATTGTGTGTAACACCCATATGTATTTTGATTTTTTCTTTGTTGAGAAAGAACAATAAAATTTAATATTTATTATTATGAAATTTAAAGATCTATTTAAAGAAATATCAACTCCTCTTAACTACAAAGAAGGCGACATTATATCTTATGATGGCGACGACTATAGAATTTTAAAATATTTAGACAATAACAAGGTATCGATATCACATATTATGACTGGAGCAGTTTTTGATGTTGACTTAGATTTTTTGAATAATTCAGAATTGGTTGATGCAATGTCAGTAAATGAAAATGAAATTTGTTCTATGTCTTTAAAAGAAAATGTGGAAGTTAGTCCGAATTTAAAATATCATTTAGCTAAAAAACTTCCATTAATTGATTCTATATTCAGAACATATAGTGAGTCTTATTTTGAGTTAATTGAAGAAGTTAGAAATCTTTATTCTAAAAATTTAATAGAATTATGTAAGGTCGATGTGCAGTTAGTGGAAAGTGACTTAGGATCAAAAGCAATATTTGAAGGTCGTGAAGTTTATTTAGACGCTCCAATCGAAGAGGAGGAAGATTTATTTATGGAAGCTGAGTATAAAGGAAAAAAAGTCAGTTTGAATAAACCTTTTAGGACAGCTGGGGGGCCGAAGAAATATGCTGTGTATGTTAGGAATAAAAATGGAAATGTTATTAAAGTATCGTTTGGGGATCCAAATTTAAAAGGAAATTGGAATGACAAAGCCGCACAAAGAAGTTTTGTTGCTAGGCATAAATGTAGCCAGAAAAATGACAAAACAAAAGCTGGTTATTGGAGTTGTAGGATACATAAATTATTAGGTAACCGTGGGACTGGGAGATACTGGTAACTCTATGGCAAAGCCTTATAAGGAAACTGATTTAGGCAGTAATCGATTTTTAAGAGAGTTTTCATCGGATATATCATCCAATGAATTAGAATGGCACTTAGATCAACATGATAGACTAGTTAAAGTGATTAAGAATGACGGAGAGTGGCAGTTTCAAATGGATAATTGTTTACCCGCTTTACTAGAAAAGAATATATTTATACCCAAAGAAACGTATCACAGAGTTATTAAAGGAAAAGGTACGTTAATATTAGAAATACAAAATTTATATGGACCAGAAAACCAGAACTACGTTAGAAAAAATCAAGAAAGCTAAAGAGATAAAAGAAAGAAAAATCAAAGAAGAATCAAAATCTAACCAACCACCTGACTCGGATTATAGAAAATTAGCTCAATCATTTCTATAGTTGGGTATTTTTAATCAAATATAATAAGTAAATATTCTATTTATATTATGATATATGAGCTTTCTTGATAAAGATTTACTATTTACAAAATTTAGTGGGAGTGCCTTTGTTGAATCAAAAGTAACTCCTGTATCTGGCTCTGTATTGTTTTTTGATTCTAATCGGGATCTCACAACTGTTTTAACTTCATCTATATCAGTTAATTCTTCTTCTTACGCATTATCCGCATCATACGCGTCAGAGGGTGGAACAAATTTTAATGTAAGCACAGTTATAGCATCTGAAGATATTGTAAAGGGCGAAGTTGTTGAAACTAAGTCTGCGTTATCTGGCGATCTAATTGTACATAAAGCTATTGCTAAATCTCCAGATCCAGTATCTGGTTCTTTAAGTAAAGTTATTGGTATTGCTTCGGAGAATATTAACTCTGGTTCTTCTGGTGATATTATAACACACGGTTATTTAAGTGGGATAAACACATCTACAGGTTTTTCTGAAGGAGAAAGTTTATTTGTAAGTTCAACTATTTCTGGGTCCATAACTACAATTAGACCGTTAGCTCCAAAAGATAAAATAAAAGTAGGATATGTTGCAGAGGTCAATGCTGTGACAGGCCGAATATTTGTTGAACTAGACCATCCTACTGCTTTTGGGGATTTAAGCAATTTTGAAGTTTCTGGTTCGTTGTTGGATGGAGCATTTCTGGTATATGATGCTTCAACAGGAAACTGGACACCACGGTCTGAAGGATTAGTTTTAAGTGGAAGTTTAAGTGCTAGTAATGCTGATATAGATAGTTTGATATCGAATACAGTTTTAGTTAATGACACATTATCTACTTTAAATGCTACAGTTCAAAATAATTTAATAGTCGAAAATGATTTAACTGTCGCTAGGGATGTTGTAGTTGAAAGAACATTAATTGCTAGTGGTTCAGCAACACCATTTAGAGTCGCTAGTCTAACCAATGAACTTCCTGTATTATATGTAACTGGTAGTAGAGTTGGCATTAATAGGACAGACCCTCAGTTTAATTTACACGTCAGTGGGTCTTTTGCTGCTACAACTAAATCATTTGTTATTGACCATGCTGCTGAGCCTGGAAAAGCTTTAGTACATGCTACATTGGAAGGTCCAGAACACGCAGTTTTTGTGCGTGGTAGAGCTGATAGTTTAGTTATTAATTTACCTGAGTACTGGTCGTGGCTTATTGATGAAAGTACTATTTCTGTTAATGTTACAGCTGCTGACAATCCAGCAATTTACCACGTTAAAGAGATTAAAGACAATAAAGTGTATATGGGAGCTACTAGAAATGAAAAGTGGTACCATAAATTAAAAAATAAATTACCATGGTTTTCTGGAAAACTAGACGATTTTTATTATCTTATACATGCTGAACGTAAAGATGTAGATAGATTAAAAACTGTAATCAAAAGAAAATAATAAATAAAGTTTATACTTATTGTAAAATACTATATATTGTTGTATGTCTGAAGAAAATGTTATAAAATTTAATGAGGAAGAAATGCAGTTAATTGCTGAACTTCAATCTAAATATCAGCAAAAAATATTTGAATTAGGTCAAAATGAACTAGCATATCTTGATACTAAACAACAACTCGAAGAAATTGAAGGTATCAAAAAACAAATACTGGATGCTTGGGGTGAAGTTCAACAAGAAGAAGCTAAACTTTTAGAATCACTAAGTGAAAAATATGGAGATGGTATTTTGAATATTAAAGATGGAACTTTTAAACCGTCTACTCAATCAACTTAATATTTATATATGTGAAGACTAAATCCAGCGTAAGGTTTGAGCCTTATAACGATAATGTATTATATGATTCATTGTTGGATTCAAATGAAGCAAAATGCGATCCAACAGGCGAAGATACTTTTCTAGATATATTCCAACGTCGGTATCAGTCAAGCAAAATAAAGTTAGATATTTCAGTAGGAATTGATAAAAAATTTCTTGACATTCTAAATATATAAAGTATAAGCAAAGCTCTGCTTACTTAGTGCTTTTTATTTAATATTTTATTTTATTTATGAGTATTGATAAAAAAAATATAAGCCCAAAGCTTAAAGCTAAGAAAGCTAAAGCTGGTAATACTTTATATAAAAAAAGTAAATTTACTAAACAAAAAGAATTGTGTGTTGAAACACATCTTAATCAATTAATTCCTATAATTTTCAAAACTATGTACACAGCGGATGGACTATGTTTTGATCCAGAAAGCGATGAAGCTAAAATCTACATCAGAAAACAGCTTCAAAATAAAAGAAAACTTAATGTTTTGATAGAAGAAATAACTCATGCTTTTTTCTGGGAAATGCCTGAGTATAGAGTTAGAAAATTCAGTGCTCAATTAGGTAAAATTATATATCATCTTTTTGTAAAAAAGTAAAAAACACTTACTTTTATAATATTTATTATAGATGATAGACACCAAGTATAAAATATACCTAGATATGGATGGAGTGATCGCTGATTGGAACGGTCAGTTCAGAAAAAAGTTTGGGTACCCAGTTGAGGTGTTTGATCAAAAATATGGCACTGAAAAAAGAAATAATCTTCTTCAACAAAATAGTCCTTCTTTTTATGAAACAATGCCATGGACAAAAGATGGTAAAATTCTAGTAAATTTCTTAAAACAGTTTCCTTCAGAAATACTTAGCCATGCTGCTGATGAAGAAACCAAGACTGGAAAGCAGAATTGGTTAAGTAATAAAAATATTAATTTAACGCAACATTTGGTAGACCAACGACAAGAAAAAGCAAAATATGCTGATAAAAATTGTATACTGATTGATGATAGGGAAGATAATATTTCAGAGTTTAAAAATGCTGGTGGTATTGGTATATTACACAAAAGTTCGACAGATACAATAAACCAACTTAAAGAAGTTTTAGGTATTAAACAATCACACAGAATATATAATAGTATTTTAAATCCAGAGTTATTTAATAATGATATCTTAAAACCAGAAGTAGTTGAACAACTTCATAGAGTCGCTAAAGAATTTTATGAAGAAACTGAATTAGAAGCTCCTATTGAAGACATCATACTATTAGGGAGTTCAGCTGGTTATAATTGGACACCAACTAGTGATTTAGATTTGCATTTACTAGTTGATTTTGAAAAAATAGATGAAAATAAAGAATTAGTAAAAAAACTAGTAGATGGATATAAAAATAAATGGAATAATTCCCATGATATATACATTAACGAACATCCAGTTGAAGTATATATTCAAGACATTGATGAAGTTAATAAAAGCCAAGCAGTCTATAGTATAGGTAAAAATGAGTGGATCACTAAACCAAAGTATGAATCGCCAAATATAGATAAAATAGCAATTAAAAGAAAGTATAAAGAACTTACTACTTTGATTGATAATTCTGTTCAACAATCTGATATTGAAAATTTAAAGAATTTGGTTCGAAGACTTTATAACATGCGTGAATCGGGCTTAAGTTCAGGTGGTGAATACAGTACTGAGAATTTAGTATTTAAACTTTTAAGAAAAAATGGTTATATTGATAAAGTACGTGATACAATAATAAGTTTAATGGATGATGAACTTTCATTGAGAACATAATAATTTAACCATTATATATAAAAAATCATTGATTATTTAAATTTAATGATATTTATATTCATAAGACATAATTAAAGGAATAACTTATGGCAGAATTACTAAATCCAACAGAAATTTTTTACACAGCGTTTGAACCTAAAGTTCAAAACAGACACATCTTATATTGTGACGGTGTACCTTCATTTATTATCAAAAAGGTAGCCAGACCAAATATTCAGCAAGCAGCCAAAGAACTGGACCACATCAATATCAAAACTTTTTATAAAGGAAAAAGTGTATGGCAACCAGTAGCAATGGAACTTTATGACCCAATTGTTCCATCTGGGGCTCAAGCAGTGATGGAATGGGTCCGTCTACACCATGAATCCGTAACTGGCCGTGATGGTTATCAAGATTTCTATAAAAAAGATTTAACCGTTAATGTATTAGGTCCAGTTGGTGATAAAGTTGAAGAATGGACTCTCAAAGGAGCATTTATTACTGATGCTAATTTTGGTGAACTGGATTGGAGCAATGACGGTGATGCTTTAATGATTAATTTGACAGTACAACCAGATTATTGTATACTACAATACTAGTTTATATAACTTTAATTATGTTAGAAAAAGCTCATCTAGTTCGGTGAGCTTTTTTTATGAATATGACAAATATAAAACCAGACGACAAAATAGTAATGGCAAAACAAACAATTTCGCCTTTAAAATTTCCAGTACCTCAATATAATAAAGGGCCAAAACCTAGAGGTTTATGGTATGCTATTGGCACTAGTTGGATTGACTGGGTTAGAAATGAAATGCCTGATTGGGAAGGTAATCATATTTATAATTTACAAGTAAACGCCAATAGAATATTAATAATAAAAACTTACGAAGAATTACTTGAGTTTTCAAATAGATATACCGAAAAAGGTGATTCTTATGATGTTTTTTGGTCAGAAGTTTCTAAATCATATGATGGCATTGAAATAAATCCATATCAGCTGGATGCCAGATTTAATAATGAAACTACTTGGTATTACGGATGGGATATAGCATCTGGGTGTATCTGGAATGAAAATGCTTTAAATACAATTAATAGAATTGTTAAAAAGTAATATATTTATATATGTGGACAATCATGACCATAACAACGATTTTGTTAAAAACTTGGAGTTGTACAAATGGTTGACTCAAGAAATGGAAGAAATATTAAAATATAAATGGATTGAATCTGAAAAAGCTGGTTATGATATAGGGTATGATAAAGCAGTTTTTGACTGGAAAGTTAAACATAGATCAGATTGGTTAAAAAGCAAAAAGTCAGATGGAAAATAATGTTAATAATATAACAGTTCTTTTACCAGGCGGATTCAAACCTCCACATGGCGGTCATTTAGAATTGGCAAATAAGTTTGCTTCTAGAGGAGACGTAGATAAAGTAATTGTTATGGTTGGACCCACTGAAAGGGATGGTATTAATAGAAAACAAAGTTTGTCTATTTGGAATTCTTTACCTAAACATCCAAATGTACATGTATTACCAGTTTTAGAAGATAATCCTATGACAGCTGCTTTTAAATATGTTTTTAGGTTGCCAGAAGATAGTGATGAAACAGTTGCTTTAGGTGCTAGTTCAAAAAATACTGATGATGCTAAAAGATCGAAATTATTTAAATTAGCATTAGAAAAATATAAAACTACTTCCACTAAAAATGGTGAGAGAACACCAGAAAATGTAAATGCTACGGATATAACAGATGATGTTTATTCGGTATATAAGGATAGAAGTGATAATTTAAATGGTAATAGTATAAGTGCTAGTGTACTTAGAAACGATTTAAAAAATAATGATTTTGTTAATTTTAAAACTAATTATCCAAATATAGATGAAAATACAATAAAACGAATTTTTCACATTTTAAAAGGAACAACAATGAATGAGTTAAAAAAGAAAAAATACATGGGTATTGTTAAAGAAATGATAAATGAAGAAGAAGGATTTATAGATGCACTGTTAGGTTCTGATGATGCTTATAAATCTATTTTGGATAAAATCAACAAGCGTGCTTCCGAATTAACAAAAGCTGCTCAAGATGCTAAAGATGATGCTATGGGCAAATAAGTGAGAATTAAAATAAATTAAAATTGTTATAACTATTCTATATATTATATATGAGTGAAGAAATTGTTTTAAAAAGATCCACAGATACACCTCAACAAACTACAACGTCATATCCAAGTGAAAGAATAGATTTGCCAAGCAAAGGGCATTTCTATAACAGTAGCAGTCCATTAAGTAGTGGCACCGTTGAATTGAAAATGATGACTGCTAAAGAGGAAGATATCTTAACTAGTCAAAATCTCATCAAAAAAGGAATCGTATTAGATAAACTATTAGAAAGTTTAATAGTTACTCCTGGTGTATCTGTATCAGATTTACTTATATGTGATAAAAATGCTTTATTTGTAGCAGCTAGACGACTTGCGTACGGAGATAATTACGGTCCACTACAAATAAAATGTACACAGTGTGGAGAAGAATCTAAAGAAACTATTAATTTAGGATTATTAACCGAAAAAGAACTAGATTTTTCAGGGTTAGAAAAATCTCAAAATATTTTTGAGTTTGAGTTACCATTTTCTAAAAAAATAGTACATTTTAAATTGTTAACATCAAAAGATGAAGACGAGATTGACACTGAAATAAAATCCGTATCTAAGTTTCTAAAGTCTGGTGGAAGTGCAGAAGTAACAACGAGATTAAAAAAACTAATTGTTAGTCTTGATGGAGATGAAGATAGGTCTAAAATCAACAAATTTGTGGATACAGAGCTGCTTTCTAGAGATAGTTCGGCATTACGTTCATTTGTAAGAAAAATAACGCCTGAGCTAGATTTGATGTTTAATTTCACATGTCCTAGCTGTTCACATGAAGAAAGGATGGATGTACCTATGACGGTACAGTTTTTTTGGCCTGAGTCTTGATTACAAATTAGTACTCCACAAACAAATATTTGAATTGTGTTATTTCTCTAACGGAGCTTTAAATGTAGACATTGCTTATAACTTACCCATATATCTTCGTAATTTCTATTATAGAAGTTTAGTAGAACTTAAAGAAAAAGAAGCTAAATCGTACGAAGAATCTTCAAAGAAATCTCCAAAAAATACTGGTAAAGCAACGGTAGATAAACCGTTTTAAAACAGTATAGCTGTATATTTATAAATATAACTATAAATTATGGCAGATACTATTAAACAATCAGATTTAGATAGACTTAAACAATCAGTTAAAGATATAACCGATTTGTCTAAAGATTTGCGTAAAACTTTCTCTGATATTACTTCGGCAACTGACGTTTTATCTGATGATTTCAAAAAAATTGTACAAGACGCTCAAGCTAATAACAATACAGCTGAAAAATATTTAATAAATCAACAATTAGCTAAAAAAATACAATCGCAAATAAATGAATTTAAAAGTAAATCTGGTTATTTAGATAAAACTCAATTAGGATTTAAAAGAAGTGAATTTGAATTAAGTAAAAAAATTGCTATGAGTCAAATTCGATCACTAAAAAATTCGAATTTAGATGCTGACGCCAAAAGAAAATCAATTGATGCTGTTAAGACAAAAATACGACTTGAACAAGCAGAATTAAAAGTATTAGAATCTCAAGTTGATGATCAAAATGACATTGTAAAAGCAATGCAAGAACAACTTGATATTGCTAATCAAACTAATAATGCTACTGTTAAAGCACCAAATTTAATCGACCAAGCTAAAAATAAATTAGAAGAGTATTATCAAAAATATAAAGATATAGATATTGCTCAACAAGGAATAATATTAGCTTTCACAGCATTCACAGCTATAATCAAAAAAGGATTTGATAATTTTCTAAAATTTGATGCAGCTGCCGCAAATGTTAGACAAACACTTGGATTTTTTCCGGGTGAAATGGATTTATTTAGGAGTAACATTAGAACTGTTACTATTGATCTTATGGATATGGGAGCAACATTTGAGGATGTTGCTAAAACCGTAAACGATATATCTGGAGAAATAAATGGTATTGTTGCTCAAGATAAAGAATTACTAACAACTGTAACAGCTTTGTCTAAAAACTTTGGAATAACAGCCTCTACTTCCGCAAAATTCTTAAAAACTATGGCTGGTGTTAGTGGTCAATCTGTTAAGTCTCAAACATCAATGTTAGGATTTAGTAAAGAGTTAGCAAAAGCTTCAGGTGTTCCAATTGATCAGTTAATGCAAGATGTTGCGGAGGCTGGTGATAATGCTAGAATATATGCAGGTCGCACCGCAGTTGAATTAGTTAAAGCAGCGGCTGGTGCTAGAATGTTGGGAACTAATTTAGAATCAGCTGCAAGAACGGCTGATCAGTTATTAAATTTTGAATCAAGTATTAATTCTGAATTAAGAGCAAGTGCTATATTAGGTCGTAATATAAATCTTGATCGTGCTCGTCAACTAGCATTTAACAAAGATACTTTAGGCCTGAGTAAAGAAATTTTACGTATAACAAAAGGTATTAAATTTAATGAGTTGAATCCAATACAACAAAAAGCATATGCTGAAGCCACAGGTAAAACTGTTGCCGAATTACAAGATATGCTTCAACAAGAAAAAAATATTAATCAACTGAGAAGATCTGGTACTGCTGAACAACGTGATTTACTCAATCAATATGATGAGTTGATGAGAATAAACCAAGAACGAGCAAAAAGTGAGGGAGAAATTGCTGAAGAACAAATCAGACAGAGAATAAATCAAGAGCGAATGGCTCAACTTCAAAATAAATTTAATCAACTTATTTCAGAATTATCTGGGCCAGTTATGGATATTCTTGAACCAATGTTGGATATAGCCATTAAAGCTTTACCCGCAATTGTTAAAGGAATAGTCCCAATTACAGGAATGTTTTTTGGACTTATCAAAACCGTTGGGTTTTTATCTGAATCATTTGCTAAAGTTGGAACAATGGTTGCAACACTAACAAAACCATTTACTTATTTAGCTGGAGTTTTTCCAAAAATTGCGGGATTTGCAAAATTATTTTTTGGAACGTTTGGAAAAGCGCTTGGACCAATTGGATTAGTAATAACTGCGTTTCAATTTATAGGGTCTTTATTTAGGAATTTTTCCGATTTTGTTAAAGAAGATGGTCTTCTTATAGGAGGATTTAAAGCTGTAGGAGTAGCTATATATGATTCTATATTGAGTCCATTTGTGAGCGCATATAACTGGATAGCTGATTGGTTTGGTGGCAAGTCTCCATCTAAATTAGGGTTATCAATACTAAAAGGTATTCAATCAGTCAGTGGTCTTATACTAGATGCTTTAACGTTACCATTTAGACTATTTTGGAATAACACAATTGCTAGAATACCAGGTGTACCTGAGTTAGGTGCTCCAAGTGAATCACTAGGTATGGGTGGAGTAGGTGGTGGATCAGCGCAACAATCAATTGGTGGAAACGATAAACTAACAGAAGTTATATCTACTGGCAATCAACAAATAGTAGCTAAGATTGATGAATTAATATCAGCGTTGTCCAATGGCGGTATTGCTGTTAATTTAGATGGTGTTAAAGTTAATTATGCTTTACAGACATCTGATATGAATAGAGGTACTTACGGTCAAGCAACATTTTAATAATTATATATAATGGCAAATAGTCAAACATTTATAGACGGATATACTGGAGGCGGAGGACAAATTACTACACTCGCTCAAGTACAAGGTCAAGGATTGACAATACCCGGTGATAATTTTATTAATATAAGATCGCCGGGTAAACTTCGTGCATTATTCGAAAGTAATGGAAATGCTGAACAACTTTATTCTGTAAATAAACCCGAAGATGTAGGACTATCAGACGCCTTAAGGAATAGGTTTCAATATGAAAATCCGAACCAAGGTCAACGTGGGAGAAAAATTACAAATATAACTCGCGCAGCTGCTCAAGATGCTAATTTAGTTAGAAGCTTCTTACGTTCTAAAAATGGTACTAAATTTCTAACTCAACAATTATTATTACAAGGTTTTCAAGCATTTGACGAAACTAAATTATATAATCCACTATCACCGTATATTGCTGCTTTAAAACCAGCATCATTTGGTTTAGTAGATAATCCAACTAGGCATGTTGATACATCAAACGCACTTGGCGGTATTGTAAACGGATTAGGAATCGGAAAAATAACTAGTGCAGTTGGTGGATTATTTGGTCGTGGCGAATCTCAACCAGCACCACCTCGTTCTTCTGTCGCTAGTGAAGCTAGTGGTGGATTTGGATTAGCTACATTTACTAGTTTCTTAGGTGGAGGTGATAGAACAAGTGAAGTTGTAGCACCCATTGCTCGAGATGATGTAAAAGGATTATTGAGAGGTGGGACGGCTACTGGCGCTTACAATGCTCCTAGATATACTAAATTAGTTGGTCAAGGAAATGGTGGTGGGTTTTTCAAAAAGCTTTTATCTGGTGTAGGCAGATTTATACAAAACAACACAGCTATTGGAGGATTACTTCCACCAAAACAACCATGGGCAGCAAAATATCGTGCTGATGAAGAAACGTATGATTTATATTTAAATGCTGGTCGATTATTCAATGCTGAAGACACAGGTGTTGCTGGAGGGGGTATATTAAGCGGTATACTTAACGCAATTGGATTTGGAAAACCAGCAAATTATTCTTTAGCTGTTAAACAAAGATTTCATGCTACGTCTAAACAAATACCAGATTATAATAGATTGATTATAACTAAAAATGTTGGACGTAAATCATTACCAAATACAACATTTACGTATACAAATAATTTAGGAACGTTCGCTGGGCCTGGTAAGTTAACTGCTAATGATATTCAAGAAGTACCTGTATCCACCGCGTTTGATGCTGATAAATCTAGATTACGTTATGGTGAAGCAGTTGGATCACGTGTAACAGGTCAGTCTACCGAATCGGTAGAACAAAGTGATCAATTATTAAACTATAAAGCACTTGTAAATAACACAGTTGATTTTGAAAGAACTTTTACAAAGACTGACGATGTTGTTGTAGAGAATTTATTAGAAAATTTTAATAGTGTTCTTCAAGACATTGCTGGTGCTGATGGCAATTCAAAATATTCCATTACCAATTTCACCAAACGAGATATGTATCCACTTCAGTTTGCTAAATTTCAATCTGGAAATAAAATTGGAATGGATTTTGTAAATCAAATTGATTCTACACCTAAAAATGATGCTACAAAAAATAATAAAACTTATCAAGGAAAGATTAGATATACACCATCTAAAGGCAACAAGATTCCAACCAGATTAGGTGAACTGTCAGATCAAGATAGATACATTAGACCAACTAACAATGTAGATTATGTTAACGCATTGGAAGTAATGAATGAATCTGATTTCAAAAAATATTATTCAGAAACAGAATCGTTTGGGATATATGGACCTGATATAATTAAATTCTTTTTTTATGATATAGTCAATCAAAAATACATTCCATTTAATGCTACTGTTAAAGGAATCTCTGATTCTAATTCAGCTGAGTGGGATACTATATCTTATATGGGACGTGCTGATAAACTTTATTATTATAAAGGATTTACCCGATCAATTTCATTCAATTTTAAAACATTGGCTCATAGTATTAAAGAACTTAGACCAATGTGGCAACGTATAAACTATCTTACTGGCTTAACTAAACCAGCAAATTACAGTTTGGGAAATCTTGGCGGATATATGATTGCACCAATGGTACAATTAACACTGGGTGATTTTTTTAAAAATCATAATGTAGTTATAGAAAGTGTTAATGTTACAGTCCCAGATGATGCTGCGTGGGAAGTAATACCAGAAGATGTTGAATCACATAAAGGATGGTATTATGGAATCAATGAATCTATTAAATGGAACAGTGTAAAATCTTTGTTAAATAGTTCAATTGATACTAGAAAAGGTAGTTCAACAGCAAGAACAGCTCAGTTTCCAAGAGAAGCTGATATTTCTGTTCAAATGAAAGTACTTGAAAAAGATTTACCAAAAACTGGTAGATCAATGTGGGGTGATTCTCCAATACAAAGAGTTACTTTATCTGAATACGAAGCTTTTTATGCTGATGATGCGAAAAATAAAGATTCTATAAACACTGCGTTGGGTCAGATTAATAATAATTCGATGGTAACGATGGTAGATGTTTATTCAGAGGTAGCGCAACAAGAATTTGTCGTTGCAGATGGTGGCGTACAACAAACAGAACCTAATTTGTCAAATTTAAATAGATTTTCCACTTACGTAAGGTATGACACTGACTCTAATAATATTGAAGATACAAAACAAAAAAGAGATCCATCGAAAAAACAAACAAATCCAGCTCCACCAAAAATTAACACTGAAGGAAGATCAGCCCAAGACATTCTTGGCTCAGCATCTTAAAATAATTTATGAGATACCAATTTACACCAATTGAAAAAAGGTTTGATGGGAGTAAAGTTTATAAAACTACTTATTATCCGGTAATACCACCAGATCCTACTGATTTGTATATCATAGCAGACACTGAACAATTTTTAGATAGTTTAGCTAAAAAGTATTATGGCGATGAATCTTACTGGTGGGTTATAGCAAATGCTAATGGAATAGGTAATGGAAAACTATCTATCCCAGTTGGTAAACAAATTAGAATTCCAGGCAACTTATCAGATGTATTAGAAAATTTAAAACGTGTTAATTAAGTTTTATGTCAACCGATAAACGTAAAAAACAATTAGATGCATTAAATAAAAATAATAATTCTAATGCTCAAAATATAATTGAAGAACCCAGATGGTGGGAAGCTCAAAATCTTCCATGGCAGCTTGTACAAGAATTAAGGCGTCGTAGAAACGATGTTAATATAGGACAGTCGTATCCAACAAATGTAAATTTTGATTTTTTCAATAAACACAGAGACTATAAAGGACCACTAACTCCATGGGTAAGAGCATTTTCTAACAGTACGGGTCAAATCGGAAATAATTCAGTTCCGGCTAGTAAATATTTGAATAAAAATAATGAGTCAAAAGTATATAATGGTTTTCTTTTAGAAGGAGGACATGGATTCAACAATGCGTATGGGTATAAAAGAAATGGTAGTGGTTTACAAAGAGATAAAGCAATTATAGGATTTGAAGCTGACGGAACGCCACATTATATAGATGAAAAGTATAGAAATTTGTATAACTACAATGTTGGTCTAGATGAAAACTATACTCAAAGGTCAGAAGTGCCTAATGTTTTACCTCCACCTGGAATTAAGTCTATAGAAGTAAAAACTGCAAAAGACATGTTGTCTTTCGCAACAATTAATTGGGAGTGTTATTCGTTGGCACAATTAGAATACATGACTCCATTTTGGTTATCTCCAAAAATAAATGTGTTTTTAGAATTTGGATGGAATTTATTTAATATCAATTCATTAATTGATTTAAATGATTTAACGGAGTGTTATAAGCTTGTAACAAATCCACATACAGCAATAGATAGATGGTATGATTCATATGGTAATTATGGATTAATAACAGGCGTAATAACAAAATATAATTTTAATACTTCAAATGGAGTACTTTATAATTGCTCTACTGAAATAACTTCTAGACAAGCATTATATTCTGGGTTTAGGATTGATAATCCAACAACTACATATTTTATAGATAAATCTACAAATAAAGTTAACACTATTGAACATCTTACTCTTAAAAAATTCTTAAAAGAACATTTATCAGCTGCGACAGCAAAAAAAGTATTAGAAGATGAAGAAAATTATATTCAATACTTATTGAGTAAAAATGTTAATTTTGGATTTGAAGCACAACAACCAGTTAATCTTCCTAATATGTTAAATACTGATGGTTCTATGAATTTGGCAAAATATAAAGAATATGAACCTACCATACCAAAATATAAAAAGTTTTATAATGGTGCGCCTGAAGATAGAATATTTACGGCTAGAGTAAAAGAAATATATAAGAAATCTGCTAATTTTAAACCAAAGACAGTACGTTCTACCGCACCACAAAGCAGTTATGGTGCCGCATTTTCAAATACTAATACATTTGTCGATGTTCCAAAAGAAGAATCAATTAATTATGGTTTTGTACCTGAACGTGCTGGTGGCGGTGCTTTTGAACAAATTCCAAGAAGTCTTCCTGTTATATCAGATTTAGATAAAGATACAGATTTTGACCGTTTTAGTACAAACGCATTTGATAAAGTTTGGTACCAATTAGATTTTGTTTTTGAAATATTTAATTTGTTTTGTGAAGAAAATTATAGTGGAATTAATAAAATTGATATAAGCAATACTATTATAGCTGCACATCCTAATTTAATTTCATGCGATGAAAATGTTTTGATTCCTAACCCTGTGTCACCTAAAATTAATTTGGGAAGAAAACCTAGTGCTAATGGTAAAGCAGAAGGGTATTTAGATTCAAATGATGCGAAGGTCGAGACGAATCCATTTATAAACCAATGGAGTTTTGATAATTGGTATAAAAAAGATGAAAATGATCCTTTATATAATGCTGCTCAGGCTCAACTTAATACATTTAAAACTTTTCGAATTCCAAGAGATAATTTAGATATTATTATTAATAGAATATTTTATGATAGACGAAGAGCGGCTTCTGCTGTTAAAAAGGTCGATAGGTGGGATGCTTCTTTTCCTTTCAAATCTGATGTAACAGTAAAACATGCTGATGGGGGAGAACGTGTATATCCAAAATATTATAATGGTTATTTAAAGCACATTTATATCAGTAGTAAAATACTAAAAAACTTAGGAGAAGCTTCGGATATAAATACATTACAAGATTTAGTCAGAAGTATATTATCAACAATAAATCAATCAGTGGATAATTTTTGGAACTTAGATGTTGTACAAAGTGATGATGGTGGTTTATCTATAGTGGATAAAAATTTAGGATTTAATAGTCAAAATCAACTGTATATGTTTGATTTAGGTAATAGTAATAGTTTTGTTAAATCATATGACTTACAAGTCAATATGACAAATGAACAAACAGTTCAAACTATTTATGGATCTGGTCAAAATGCTGATTTCACAGTAAATGATATTAAATCTCGTATAAGTGAAATACAAGATAGTAATGAATCTAAACAAATAAAAATAGAAAAAATTTCACAGTTAAAAACTGGTTTACCTGCAATTGTTTATAACGATAGATTTGAACAACTAGATTTACAAGAAACTTTTAATCGTGCTATAAATGAAATTCCAGAAGACGATGTAAATTTTCAAGAAAGAAAACAAGATGGAAATCCAAGTAATGGAAAGTCTTCACCCAAAGGACCATTTAAGAATCAAAACGATGATATAAGAAAATTACAAATTAAAAATGACTCTTCATCTGATCCACAAGGACCACTAATAATGAGACTTAGAAGAATTGATTCAAGTCAATCTTTCAATGAACGTGGTGAATTAATTGATTCTTCTGGGAAAGTTGATTTGTCTAACGAATTTTATTTAAACTGGGTATATTTAAATCTTCCTTCATATATGAAAGATAAATTAAGAGAAATGTTAGATGATGGTGATTTGAAAAATAATATAGCTAAATATGGTGGTCCTGCTGATAATTTTACACTGAATTTAACATTAGACGGAATATTTGGACTTAGAATGTTTCAACATTTTGCTGTAACAAATTTGCCCAAACCTTATGTGCCTGGTAATGTAATATTCCAAATAAGTGAAGTTAATCATTCATTAAATGCTGGAAAATGGGAAACTAATATAACAGCTTTACTTAGATGTACAGGCAATAAACAATATAATTATATTATGATATAATGGAAAATACTAGCGGACAATTGAAAGACAAATTAAACTACGCATCGTACGATGTTTGGTTTCCTGCTTCTTATATACCAATTATAAGAGAACAAGATTATAAGTCTGGATATATAAGACGATATTTTATTAGTAAAGCAAACTGTGTAGAAAATATAGAAATAAACATTAGAGATTATAATGCTGTAGATGCTTCGTTTTTTAACCGTGGATCATTACTTTGGAAAATAACAGGTCCAAAACACAGTACTTTTCAAAATAATATTTTACAACAGACAGGTGTTGTTGAGTATAACTCATATCAAATAGTAAATTTACAGGCTAAGATGCCTGGGTTAAATCAAATTTTACAAAATACTACACAATTTTGGCGTGGATATTAATCTTGACGTGTATCTTTACATCGCATATCCTAGTTAAGTGGTAAAATCATCTAAAGTATATTTAAAAATAATTTGTCGTGATGGGAATATACACCCATTTTATGATGAACCTATTGCAGCATTTATATACAATTATGATACAAATAAAATATCATATTACAATTTTTCCCACACCGATTTACAACCAGATTGTACTTTCTTGGAATTCAAGAAACAATTGAATGCTAATAAAATTTATGTCAATAACAAAAAGCGCTATAAGTATTATTTAGATGACGTGAATTTATATGATGTTAATTTATTTTCATTTATTGATACGGGTGATATAATTGAGTATAAATCTTCTCCTTCTACCAACCATTTAAGAATGAAACATAATGGAATAAATCAATTTAATTTGATTGTTCCTTATGTTATCCATCAGAGTGAATTTCATGGTGAAGTAGATTTAGTTCATAATATTGATGACAAAAATTCAGATTCATATTGTTTTAAATTTTTCAACAATATAGCGTCGGATACTTTATTTGAAATTGAAAAAAATGGTTTATCTGTTGATACTTCTATATTCAAAAAATATTTTGATGCTAAGGTAATTAATGATTCGGTTCGCACAGAATACAACATTTATAATCCTACAGGTCGACCAAGTAATAAATTTGATAATGTTAACTATGTTGCTCTTAATAAAGAAAATGGTTGTAGATCGAGTTTTAAATCTAGATATGATAATGGTCAATTGTTAATGGTAGATTTCACCGGTTTTCATCCATATCTAGTATCACAACTAATACAGTATAAAGTACCTGATAATGAAACAATCTATGAACACTTAGCAAAACAATATTATAACATTGAATCAGTAGACAAAAAAACCATGGCTAGATCTAAAAAATTAACAATGGTTAATTTGTATGGACAAATAAATAAAAAATATCTTAAAATTCCTTATTTTGAAAAAGTAGAAGAATTGAAAGAAAACTACTGGGTTGATTTTACTAAAAATGGTTATGTTTCTACACCAATATATAAAAGAAAAATTAATAAAAACCATATAACAGATCCAAATAAAAACAAATTATTTGCTTATATAATTCAAGCAACAGAAACTGAATATGGATTGAATGCATTAAATAATGTTATTAAATATGTTGTTGGTAAAGATATTATACCCATTCTGTATGTGTATGATTGTATTGTTTTTGATATAAAAAATTGTGACATACATAATTCTAATATACGAGATGTAATTAATATTATCCAAAGCAATAGGTTTAAAGTAAAAGTTTATATGGGAAATAATTACAATGAATTGAAATTAGTTGATTTATAGTACTATTTATAATAGATGAACTTTACTTCAATTATAAATGATGTTTGTTGTGATAGTAGAATTAAGGATGGCATAGTCAAACTTGATGATGCTAATCACGTATTTGTGTTACAAGAATATTTAGAAAAAGCTGGTTATGATATTAATGAAATTGTAGAAAAAACATCTACTTTATTTGAAGCTGGTAGATTTCCAGAACGACAGGCTTATAATAAAGATGGAATATTAGTTACATTTCCTACAAAAGAATATCGTGATAAAGCTGTAAATAAAGGAACACATTTTGCTGAAAATCCTAAAAAGAATACTGGAACATTATATGCTCCTGGTACAACTGGGGATTTATCAACTGCTGATATTGAAATGGACGATTCTCAATCTGTAGAAGATGATGAAATTGAAATTAAAGATAAAGAAGATGTAGATGTAAAAGATGATGAAGAGGATAATGAAGAAGACAGTGTATCACTAGATCAAGAATTAGATAAAAAAGTTACTGGTGATGATAATGTAGATAATAGAACACGCAAAGAAAAATTTCAAGATTCAGAAGCAGTAGATTACATTTTAACAAATGATCCACTTCAAAATTATTCAGTAAATGAAGACGTAGTTTTTTATACAATTGATGAAGCTAAAGAATTGGGATATACCAACATGGGTTTATTATGGTTTGATGAAACCAATAAATTAGTTGGAGAACAATTATATTCTGAACAATATGGCGAACCATTAATTTACATGACTGAAGCACCGGGTTGTAATGCTCAAAAAATGGAAATATTTATAGATCAAGAATTAAATAATATAAATTCAAATGATCAAACAGCAAAAATTATAGCTGACACATTAAGAAAAAAAGATAAAATATCAAAAAGTCAAGAATTAGGAAGTAAAACATGTCCTATATCAAATGTGTATTTTTCTCAATTAAATAAAACTTCAAAAACAGATTTGGTTTTCAATAATGATAAACGAGTCAGTATGAAGTATGAAATTGCACAATTGTGTAGCGCTCAAAATTTAGAAATGAATTCTGTAATTTCAGCAGTACTAACTGAAAATAAAACAGAATCGAAAGTTTTAAAAGACATAAGTTCGTTTATTATGGATGGACTTAAAAAAGATTTTTATATTGGCCTGAAAAAAGAATTAAAAGATAATTTACATAAATCTTTAACTAACGCAATTAAATCGGGAGACGAATCGGAATTAGTATCTATTACATCTAATATAGAAAATGTTCTCACGAAAAATAAAAAATATTTAGAAGACGGTGTTTTACCTATAAATGTAAATACTGTACTTGCTAAATTAAATAATATATTTACAAACCCACAACTTAGACACCAATTAATAGAAGAATTAGCAACTGGGAAAAGACGATTCCAACAAGGAAAGGCAGATTTTTCAGCTATTTGTATAGCAGATTATATGATGACTTGGAATTGTACGGGACAGTACAAACTTTATACTGTAGATCAGTTTATTGATCAAAATCAAAATAATATTAATTTTAGATTTTCGAATAGAGGTGGCGTTCGTGGAATATCACTAAGAGGAGATATTAAAACTAGATTAGAGGAAACAAATCTAGATGAGATATCTTTATCTTCAATTAAAGATAGTTTATCTTCTTTATTGTCATCTGATATATTAGAATTGATAAAAACTTTATCAGAAAAAGGAAAACAGTATTTTAATAAAATGTGGCAAAAAATTAAAAGCATGTTTAGTGAAATATTAGAATATATTTCTAAAATTGGTAGAATAATTGCTGCTTACATTGAAGAAGGATACTTGCAAGTTATGGAATTCTTAGGATTTGAGTCACAAGGGTTTGGTAAATGGAAATGGCAGTCTCCTATTGGTGGAGATAGTGAAATGACTGAAAACTAATATGATGATACAGAAACAATTACTTTGCACATTCACGGATAGTAGTAAATATCAAGATGTCATAGAGAAAATTACAAATGTCTACGAGTTGATTGATAATAGATTATTTGTATTTGCTAATGAAAAAAATTTACGAGAATTGTATTTAACTTTTAACATTGAAAAAAAATCTAACAATAAAGTTAAATATCCAAACACTATCAGTGTACATAGAAAAAAACAAACAAATACATTGTATACGTTAAATGCAATGAATAGATTGATTGAAGACGAAAACGAAGGTGTTTTTGATAAAACTTATCAATTAAACTGGGAACTTTACAAAAATTCAATTATTTTGATAAATGATATTGGAGTAAAAATTGTTCCATTAAAATTGTTTTCTATCATAAATCTATGATATTTATTTTAACCTTGACTCAAAGCAAATATACTGTATATTGAGTTCAAGGTAAAAAATTGTTATATCGCTTGATTTGAGTGAATCAAGTTTATTTAACTAATTAACCAATTAAACACTTAAAATAATTAAAGAATTATGGCATTAAATATATCTCAATTAAAAAATCGTTTGAGTGCTCTCTCAAACCAAGGCGGCGATAAGAAATCAAATCTTATTTGGAAACCAAAACCTGGAAAACAAGTTGTACGAATAGTACCTTATAAGTTTAACCCAGAAAACCCTTTCATCGAACTCAAGTTCCATTATAATCTAAATGGTAAGACTTACCTCTCACCTGATAGTTTTGGACGTCCTGACCCCATTGTGGAGTTCTCTAACCGTCTTAAAAAGACTGGTTCAAAAGAAGATTGGCAAATGGGTCGAAAAATGGAACCAAAGCTTAGGACATTTGCTCCAGTACTAGTACGTGGCGAAGAATCCGAAGGTGTTAAGTTTTGGGGATTTGGAAAGACTGTTTATCAAGAACTTATTGATGTATGTTTGGATCCAGAATATGGAGACATTACTGATCCAGCACAAGGTCGTGATATTACAGTGGAATTCAAAACAGCAGAAGAAGTTGGAAAAAGTTTCCCTGAAACAACTGTTCGTGTTAAGCCAAATACTAGTCCGGCAGTTGATCCAAAAAATAAAGATTCCATGGAACTTCTTAAAAATCAATCCAATATTCTTGATATGTTCCCAGAACTTTCATATGAAGAACTCAATGAAGTGATGGATGCATGGTTGAATCCAGATGATGCTGATGAAGAAAGTATTGAATCAGTTGAAACGGAGACTTCCGAAGAAGTTGTTGAAACTCCGGCTGAAGAACCAAAAGTTACTAGAAAGTCTAAAAAATCCGTTGTGGCATCACCTAGTGCTGCTGCTTCTAAGAAATCTTCAATGACCGATGATGTTTCAAAGGCCTTTGACGATTTATTTAACTCTTAAAAATAAATAAAGCCGCTGAGGGCACAATGCCCTTAGTGGCTTTTTAGTTATAAAAATATATGCCTAAAAAATCAAATAGTAAAACTAAGTCTTCTAATAGAGATGAACTTTTAGATTTACTTCAATCCGAGTTAAATAAAGCTAATAAGGGAGGAGGTAAAATTGCTTATACGTTAAATGAAGAAGATAACCCTACTGATGTAAGTGAGTGGATCAGTACAGGTTCATCTATACTCGATTTAGCTATTAGTAACAGACCACATGGTGGATTGCCAGTGGGAAGAATGGTAGAGTTCAACGGATTAGAAGGTACTGGAAAAAGTCTTATATCTGCACATGTTGTTGCAGAAACACAAAAGAAAGGTGGAGTAGCAGTTTTAATTGATACTGAAAATGCTGGTTCCCCAGACTTTTGGAAAAGTTTAGGAGTAGATCTTGAAAAAATGTTGTATGTTCAATGTGAAACAGTTGAAGACATTTTTGAACAAATGGAAAAAATCATTACAATTGTTAGAAAATCTAATAAAGATAGAATTTTAACAATTATTGTTGATTCCGTTGCGGCTGCTTCTACAAAGATTGAATTGGAGAGTGATCATGGTAAAGATGGATTTGCTACTGGTAAATCTATTATTATTTCAAAAGCTATGAGAAAAATCACCAATATGATCGGTAAACAAAAAGTATTAACAATTTTCACCAATCAATTACGTCAGAATCTAAATGCTATGGCATTTGGAGATAAGTACGTTGTTAGTGGTGGAAAAGCACTTGCTTATCATTGTAGTGTACGTGTTCGACTTAATAATAGTGGAAAGCTCAAGAAAGGTACTGATGTTATTGGAAATGAGTGTAAAGCTGTAGTTGTTAAAAATCGAATGGGTCCACCACAAAGAACAGCTAATTTTGAAATTTATTTCGATAGTGGTATTGCCGACTATAGTAGTTGGATCAAGGTTATGAAAACAAATAACATCGTTAAACAAGGCGGTGCTTATTACACTTATACAAAAAATGATGGATCGGATTGGAAGTTTCAATCTAAAACATTTATAAGTGAACTACAAAAAGATGCAAGTCTTAAAGAAGAAATTTATACTAAGATTTGTGATGCTGTTATAATGAAATATAAAGATCCAAATAGTAAAATAGTTGAAGATGCTGAAGTTTCAACTGACGAAGAAGAAGATACTGCTACGTAATAAAATGAGTGCGTTTACTTCCAACGAAAAGAAAAGACTGTTTTCTCTTTTTGAAAACGTCAAAGAGGAAGACAGAGTTAGCGGTCTTAATGTTACCGCTGACTCTGGTATCCTCATTGTTGATGGATTGAATACATTTATTCGATCCTTCATGGCTGTTCCATCTATGAATGATGATGGAATGCATACTGGTGGCATTGCTGGATTCTTAAAAAGCGTAGGATACGCTATCAAATTATTGAAACCAACTAAAGTCATTGTAGTATTTGATGGCCATGGTGGTAGTCAGAAACGTAGAAAAATTTATCCAGATTATAAACGAGGTAGAAAAACTAAGATTAGATTTAATAGAACTTATCAAGAAATTTCTAGTACAGATATTGAAGATAAAAATTTAAGAATAGAATTGTTAAGATTAATAAATTATTTAGAAGTTCTGCCAGTAACATCAGTGTCAGTTGATAACATAGAAGCAGATGATACAATTGCTTATCTATGTAGAGATACGTTTAAAGACAAACACGTCACTATCATGTCATCTGATAAAGACTTTCTACAATTAGCAAGTGATAAAGTTAATATTTGGAGTCCCACAAAGAAAAAAATATTTGGATGTAAAGAAATTTTAGACGAGTATGGCATTACATGTAATAACTTTATTTATTACAGAATTATGGAGGGAGATACTAGTGATAATATCCCAGGCATAAAAGGTGCTGGATTAAAAACTATTTTAAAAGCATTTCCATTTTTAGCTGAAGAAAAAGAAGTTTCTTTACAAGAATTGTATAACTATTCTGAAAACAATAAATCTAAGTATAGAATTTACGAACGTGTTTTAGATGAAAAGTTAACAATGGAAAGAAACTTTGATTTGATGCAGTTAAAAGACACCCAGATTCAAAGCTTTACTCAATTACGAATCGAAGAAATCCTACAAAAACCTATTCCACAACTTAATAAGTTAGCATTTAGCAAACTTATTAATGAAGATAAAATGTGGAATAACCTGCCTAACTATATTGTATGGCTCAACGAAACTTGGGCACGTGTAAATAGTTTTGTAATGTAAATTTTCAAAACCTAAAAAAAAGAGTTGATTATGCTACGCATGAAGTGTAGCATGTCGCTTATAAATTACAAACATATGGAAGATAAAATTATTATAGACAATTTGAAGAAATTTGGAAATGAATTCCAAATTAAGTGTATTTCTGGATTAGTATCAGACAGACCATTTATTGAAAGATTATCTGATATTCTAGAACCTGAATTTTTTGAAAGTGATGCTCACAAGTGGATTGTTAAAAATAGTATTAAATACTTTAATGAATATAGAGATTTACCATCATTAAATGTTTTTAAAGTAAGATTAGAAAGTGTCACAAATGAAGCACTGAAAGTCAGTATTGTTAATAATTTAAAAGTTATCTATCAAAAGATGAATGATGGAGATTTAACTTTTATCAAAGAGCAATTTCTTGAATTCTGTAAAAATCAAAAGTTAAAGAATGCTATCAATGAGAGTGTTGATTTATTAGTTACTGGACAATATGAAAAAATTAAAAGTAAAGTTGATGAAGCACTAAAAGCTGGAATGGAAAGAAATATTGGTCATGATTATGAGTTGGATGTAGATAAACGAATGACAGTCATGGCAAGGGATTCTATCAAAACAAATTGGGAAGTTATTGATTCCATTATGGATGGTGGACTCGCACCAGGTGAATTGGGGATTGTAACTGCTTGTGCTGGTTCTGGTAAAAGTTGGGTATTAGCAAAATTAGGTGCTGAAGCTATGAAACAAGGAAAAAATGTTTTACATTTTACTCTAGAGTTAAATGAAAATTATGTGGGTTTGAGATATGACAGTTGTTTTACCGGAATTGATTTTCAAAATATTCGTAATAACATAGATGTTGTAAAACAGAAAATTGAATCAGTATCTGGAAAATTAAAGATCAAATATTTTCCAATTAAAACAGTATCCGCTCATAGTCTTAAAGCTCATTGTGAAAGAATTCATACATTAGGTACTAAAATTGATTTGATTATTGTAGATTATGCTGATATTCTAAGGCCAATTCATAGTGAAAGAAACAGTAACAGTTATAGTGAAGCTGGTGGCATTTATGAAGAGTTGAGAAGTATCGCGGGAGAACTTCAAGTTCCTATTTGGAGTGCGTCTCAAAGTAATAGGGCTGCTATGGACGCTGACATTATTGAAGCTAATAATATTGCTGATAGTTATCGTAAAATTATGACGGCTGATTATGTCATGAGTCTTAGTAGAAAAGTTACTGATAAAGTAAATAACACTGCTAGATTTCATATTATTAAAAATAGATTTGGTCCTGATGGTTTGACGTTCCCAAGTAAGATGAATGCTGGGTGTGGACAGATTGAAATTTACAGTGATTCATCACGTGAAGGAATGGCACTTCAAAACGAAATGATGGATGGCGAAAATCAAGTTAAAAAGGTATTAAAAAATAAATGGAACGCACACAATACTGACGATGAATTTGAGGATTAATGTGTATTTTTGATAACAATAAAACAGCTAATAAAAAAGTTAAAAAATTTCACTAAATGAGGTAAGATACATTTTTTTGAGTCATAGTTATTAACTACCGACTAGTGATTTTGGTATATGAAAAAAGATATTTTTATTAAAAAAAGAAGCGGATCTGTTGAGAAGTTTAGTGCAGACAAAATTAATAGAGTGCTACAGTGGGCTACTGATGGTATAAAGGGCGTTAGTTTTGAAGAAGTTGCTATGAATGCTCATCTTAATTTCTTTGATGGCATGACATCAAAAGACATTCATTCAATGTTGATTGAAGCGGCTTCGAATTTGATTACAGAGGATAAATCAAATTATCAGTTTGTTGCTTCACGATTATTGAATTATCAGTTAAGAAAAGAAGTTTGGGGTGGTAAAAACCCGCCAAAATTGTATGATATCGTCAAAGAAAACACTAAATTGTTGATATACGACGAAGATATTCTAGAATGGTATTCAAAACAAGAATTTGATAAATTAGATGAATACTTAAAACACGATAGAGATTTTCTATTTTCATATGCTGGAATTAAACAATTATGTGACAAATATTTAGTTCAAAATAGATCAATAAAAAAAATATATGAAACGCCACAGTTTGCTTATATGTTAATTGCTATGACGTTTTTTAAAGATTATAAAGAACGTAGAATAGAATTAGTCAAAAAAGCATACACCTATTTCAGTAAACATAAAATCAATTTACCTACTCCAATTATGGCTGGTGTTAGAACTCCTATGAAGAGTTATGCTAGTTGTTCGCTATTTACTGTCGATGATACACTGAAAAGTATTTTTAGTAATAATAGTGCTGTTGGTTTTGCTACAGCTAGTAGATATGGTATTGGACTAAATTTATCTAGATTGAGAGCTACGAATTCTCCTATTAGAAATGGAGAAGTTATTCACACCGGTCCAATCCCATTTGCCAAAACATTTGAAAGTACTGTGAAAAGTTGTCATCAAAATGGTATTCGTGGCGGAAGTGCAACTGTAAACTTTTCATGGTTTCATTATGATATATTGGATATTTTAGTTCTTAAAAACAATGCTGGTACAGACGATAATCGTGTTCGTAAATTAGATTACTGTATTGGTATGGATAAAGTTTTGTTTGAAAGATTTTTAAAGAATCAAGAAATTACTTTATTTAGTTATCACGAATGTCCAGAGTTATGGGATAACTTCGGTCTTGAAAATTTTAAAGAGCTATATGAACAAGCAGAAAATAATAAGAATATAAAATTTAAAAAGAAAATTAGTGCTAGAGAATTAATGATGATGTTGTCTAAAGAACGTCTAGAGACTGGGCGTATTTATACAATGTTTATAGATCATGCAAATTCTCATGGAAGTTGGATAGAACAAGTAGATACAAGTAATTTATGTTTAGAAGTAAATCATCCACTTATTCCAATTAACGATGTTAATGATCCAGATGGAGAAATTGGTGTTTGTATTCTTGCTGCTGTTAATTGGTTAGAAATTAAAGATGATACTGAGATGAAAAATGTTTGTGAAGTAATTGTTAGAATGTTAGATTCTTTAATTGAACATCAAGATTATTTTGTACCTGCTGCTGAAAATTTTGCTAAGAAACGTAGAAGTCTTGGAGTAGGGGTTAGTAATTTGGCCGCACTATTAGCGAAAGAAGGTGTAAAATATTATGACGATGAAGCTCCAAATATTGCTGCTAGGTGGATGGAAAAACAAAGTTACTATCTAATCAAAGCGTCAGTTAAAATGGCAAAAGAAATGGGTGTATGTGAGAAGTTTGAAAAATCCAAATTTAGTAAAGCCATTTTGCCAATTGATACATACAAACCTGACATAAATGAATTTATTACAGAACCATTAAATATGGATTGGGAATCTCTCAGAGAAGAAATAAAAAAACATGGAATGAGACACTCCACACTAACCGCATGTATGCCGGTTGAATCTAGTAGTGTTATTCAAAGTTCTACTAATGGTATTGAACCACCACGTAGTTTAATCAGTTTTAAGGGAAGTAAAAGTAATATTTTACCTGTTGTAGTTCCTGGTATAGAAAAATTTAAACAAAATTATACATTTGCTTTTGATATGCCAGACAATGATGGTTATTTAAAAGTAGCAGCTGCTATACAAAAGTTTACAGACATGAGTATTAGCACTAACACTTATTATGTACCATCTCGTTATCAAAATAATAAAGTTCCAGTTCAAGAAGTTATAAAAGATATGTTATTGGAAAACAAGAATGGTATAAAAATTTTGTATTAGGCAAATCCCGCCGAGGGAGAAAAACAAACTGTAATGAACGCAGGTGATGCTAGCATTGAAAATCAAATTATAGAAGAATCGGGATGTGCTGGTGGTGCTTGTGCCTTATAACAATTAATATATGAAAACTGTGCTAAATAAATCGAATATTGACCAACTGAAGAATCCGATGTTTTTCGGAGATGATTTATCTTTACAAAGATATGACCTAATTAAGTATCCAAAATTTTATGATCTTTATGATCAACAACTTAATTTCTTTTGGAGACCACAAGAAGTTAGTCTGGTAAAAGATATTAGTGACTATAAATCATTATCAAATGAAGAAAGATTTGTATTTGATAGTAATTTAAAATTTCAAACTATGACTGATAGTATGCTTAGTCGCAGTATTCATGAGTTGATGAAACATGTCACAAATTCTGAGTTAGAAATTTGTATGAATACGTGGAGCTTTTTTGAAACGATTCACAGTAATTCTTATACGTATATTCTTCAAAATGTATACCCAGATGCTACAAAGTTTTTCAATAGTATTTTAGAGGATGATCAAATTGTAAAAAGAGCTAAAGCCATTAGTAAAAAATATGATCAATTATTAAACAGTAAAGGAGATGAAAAGCAACAAATGTTTGATGCTATATTAGCAACACAAATAACTGAGGGTCTTATCTTTTATGTGTCATTTGCTTGTAGTTTTTATTTTGGATATCGTGGAAAAATGGAAGGTAACGCTAAAATAATTAAATTTATTTCGAGAGATGAGAATCTCCACGTTGCTATTACTCAAAACATTATGAAAAATTGGGCTAATAATTCATCCGAAGGGTTTCAAGATATTGTTAAAAAGAGTGAGGATAAAGTATATGCTGCTTATGAAATGGCTGTTGAAGCTGAAAAAGATTGGGCAGACTATTTGTTTAGTAAAGGTAGTCTTATAGGACTGACTGCTGAGAGTTTAAAACATTACATTGAATGGTTAGCAAATAATAGATTAACAAGTCTTGGATATAAGAAACTTTACCCACAAACAAAAGTAAATCCATTATCTGGCTGGTTGGATAGTTATTATGACAGTAAAAAACTACAGGTTGCTCCACAAGAAACAGAGCTGAGTAGTTATGTTAAAGGTGTTGATAACACAATAAATGAGGAAGAATTTGCTGATTTTAAATTATAAATAATATTAATTTTTCTTATTCATATTCTATTTATATGTAGAAAGATTATGAACAATAGAGTTAAATTAAAAAAAGCTATTAAAAAACTCGTACAAGAAGTAATTCAGGAGAAGACCACTGCTGTTGATAGAACGTGGGATTCTATGATGGAAACACTTTCTAAAGAGATTAAAAAGCCTATAATGTTAGATGATGCTGGTAATTACAATATTTGTGAATGTGAACCACATCATATTAGTTTAAGACCTATTGTGCATGACGTATTTGATCTTCTTTATATAAAAGACGGTGTTCAAAGACAAAAAGTTTTATTCGTACCCTTCGAAGACGTACAGAAGTATGTAAATGAATGGTTAAAATCGAAAGATCTTAATTATGTTGATAATTCATACGAAAGATGTGTAGACAACAGTAAAGATAAAGAAGGTGGAAGTAAAGCGAATAAACAATCCGATGATTTAACAGTTGATCCTGAGAAAGATTATGCTCCTGTTAAAAACATAAAAGCGGAGGATGAGAATCCTAAAGAAGATGATCCTACAGAACCAATGAGAGATGTAGGTGAGTTTGAAAAACAAATTGATTATAAATCCAAAAAGCCTAGTTATGAACCACCCAAACTACCAAAAAGCTTGAATAAATTAGTTGTAAAGTATTCTAAAGTAAATGGCAAACCGAGAAAAAGGTAGATGTAGTTTGTGTTATGTCGAACGAGGAATTCAACCCAAATAGTTACGACGCAGTTTTAGGAGGAATCAAAAGTGAACTTCAAAATATAAACACGTCTTTAACTCATTTAGAAGATAACCAAGGGGAGTTACATGAAAGAATTAGTGGCTTAGATGATAAAGTCACAAAAAATGTTACGAATGTTAATAATAAAGTTATTGCATTGGAATATTTTAAAAATTATCTTATGGGAGCAGTCGCAGTATTTAGTAGCGTTGCTTCCTATTTTTTTGTAAAGTTCTTTGGCGAAAAATAATAACTTATGTATGAATACAATTGTAAGTTGTTAAAAATAGTAGATGGTGATACTATTGATGTATTAATTGATTTAGGATTTCATATATATATAAAAGAACGTGTTAGGTTATATGGCATAAATGCGCCTGAGTGTAGAACAAGAAATTTAGAAGAAAAAAAACGAGGTATTGCTTCAAAAAATCGCTTGAGAGAAATTATAAGATCATTTGGTAAAAACTTCATTATAAAAACAATATTTGACAAAAAAGGTAAATATGGTAGAATATTAGGTGAAGTATATGATGTAGATAAAAAAAATTGTGCGAATAAAATACTTTTAAATGAAGGTCACGCAGTAGAATACTTTGTTACCCCCAAAAAATTAACTAAAAGAAAGGTACACAAATGAAAAAACTAATTATTGGTGTTATTTTAACATCTTTGTTAATCACACAGCCTGTAGCAAATGCAGGTGATAAAGAATGGGCAGTTGCTGGAAAAATTCTAACCGGGTTATTTGTTTTAGATAAAATTGTAACACCTCAACCTACAGTAGTATATACACAACAACCAGTAGTAGTGCAACAACAACCAGTAGTGGTGCAACAACAACCAGTGGTGGTGCAACAACAACCAGTGGTGGTGCAACAACAACCAGTGGTGGTGCAACAACCTCCAGTTATAATACAACAACCTCCGGTGGTTTATCAACAAATTGTTCCATCATATTATAGTCAATTTGCTCCATCTTGTTCAGTTGGCCGAAGATCTTCTTCAATTATTTTTCATTTTGGAAGTAGAGCTTCTTATAATAGGGAATGCACTCCAAGAAAACGACGATAAGTCAATATTTTCTTTAACTAAAAGAATCTGTCTAAACGGACAGATTCTTTTTTTATTTGCCATTGACATTTTTTTAAAATCGCATAATATGCTTTTATGGTTAAAAAGAAATCTTCCGATACGTCAAAAAATATAACTAAATCTAAGAATTTTAATATGAAAAAATACTTGGATGAATGTATTGATCTAAGACCATCATCTCTTATTATGGATGATATCAAATGGAAATATCTAGTACGGTCTGCTTTACGTGGAAAGAATATTCTCATGCTTGGACCTACTGGATGTGGTAAAACACTTGCTGCTCAAACAATTGCTAATGTTTTAGGAAAAGACTCTAATTTCTTTTATTTTAATTTGGGTGCTACACAAGACGCCCGTGCTTCATTGATTGGAAATACTCATTTTGATAAAACCACAGGTACATTTTTTAAAGAATCTAGTTTTGTTAAAGCAATTCGGACACCAAATGCAATCATTCTGTTAGATGAAATTAGTCGTTGTCATCATGATGGGGTAAACATTTTAATGACAGTATTAGATGATCTTCAAAGGTATTTACGTCTTGATGAAAAAGAAGATAGTGAAATTGTAAATGTTGCTGAAGGAGTTACATTTATTGCCACGGCTAATGTTGGGAATGAATATACTGCTACTAGAGTTATGGATCGGGCTCTTTTAAGTAGATTTCCAGTAAAAATTGAAATGGATCCTCTCAAAAAGGATAAAGAATTTTCTCTCTTAAAAGAACGTTTTAACATTACTGATGAAGAAAAATTAGAAACACTTGAAAATATATGTGACATTGCGGAACATACACGCAGTCAAGTGAAATTAGAAGAAAGTAAGATTACAAATTTTATTCCAACTCGTACTACAGTTGAAATTGCTGAACTTATTGTAGATGGATTTTCATTGATAGAAATTGCTGAAACCACTATATATCCAAATTTCAGTGATGATGGTGGTGTTGATAGTGAACGAACATACATGAAACAGTTGATTCAAAAATATATTAAAACAACTGATGAAGAGTTGTATTCAGATCCTACAAATGAAACTAATGTTCCTTTTTGAGAAAAATGAATAACTCCACTTCACATAGTGATTTTTGGTTGGAAGATCACAGTATAGATTGGGATTTTGATGATAGTATTGATACATCTCAATCTCAGTGTGATGAAACAGCTAAAATGATTCGATTGTCTGCTGCTAGAAGAGCTATATCGAATTATGTATCAATTTTAACCAATAAAAACATACCTGTGTTATTTAACAACAATAATAACAGTATGACAGATGGAAAAACTGTATATATTGGTGCTGATGCTAATGATAAAAAACAATTTGACGTTTCTGTTGGATTGGCATTACATGAAGCAAGTCATATACGTTATTCTGATTTTGAATTATTTAAACAGATTTGGCAATTAGTTCCACGTGAAATTACTAAACTGGGGAAAGCTGTTAATGTTTCCAGAGAAGAAGTAATGGATTTACTTAAAACAATTACCAACATTGTTGAAGACAGATACATTGATCATACTGTTTATTATAGTGCTCCAGGCTACAGAGGATACTATCAATCATTATATGATAAATACTTTAATGCTAAAGTTGTCGATGATGGATTGAAAAGTGAAATGTATCGAGTACCTAGTGTTGATTCATATTTGTTTAGAATCATCAATATTACAAATCATTGTACTGATTTAACAGCATTGCCTGGGTTATTTCAAATTGCTAAGATTTTAAATTTGTCAAATATAGATAGATTAAAAACTCCTAAACGTCGATTTGAAGTGGCATGTGAGATAGTAAAAGTTATATTAAAAAATATAGATGAATATCTTTCTAAGGATAAAATTGATAATTTAGAATCAGATAATGGAAATAAATCTACTGGTGAAAAAGATGATTCGAAAATGGAATCAGAGACTTTTTCAATTTTTGAAGATATTAAGAATAATTCTGATGATATTGACGATATCTTAGGAGGAGATTCAACCAATGTGAATTCCTCAGAAGATAAAGATCCAATTTCAGATATTGGAGATGACGAAAAGTTGTCTAATAATAAAAAGACTAAACTATCAAAAGCATTTAGTAAACAAAAAGATTTTTTAGATGGTAAAGTAAAACGAAAAAAAGTTTCAAAAAGAGAAAATGATTTATTAGATATTTTAGAAAAAAGTAAGATTGATTTAGTAGACGTTGGACAAACATATATAGCAGACCAGTATTCAATACCAAATGGTTCTGTTGAATGTATTTTGGTTAAGAATATGACAAAAGATTTAATTATGTCTGAAGATTTTCCATTGAGTTCACGAATATACAAATATTCAAATTATCAAGTTAATGATAGAATTAACACAAGAATGGTATCTGTTGTAAACTCTGGTATTTCGATGGGTATTAAGCTTGGAAAACGTCTTCAATTTAGAAATGAAGTTAATGTTGAAAAATTTTCAAGACGAGATACTGGCAAAATTGATAAACGATTGATTAATGAATTGGGATATGATATTGAAAATATTTTTTACAATAATACCGTAAGTAAATATAAGAAAATGCACTTTCATATTTCTATAGATGCTAGTAGTAGTATGACAGGTGGTAAGTGGGAAAAAACAATAAAACTATCTACTGCTATTGCTAAAGCTGCTAGTATGTTGGAAAATATAAGAGTTAGTATTAGTTTAAGAGCTACATATAATAAAAGTTGTTATGTTGTGATAGCGTATGATTCTAAAAAAGATAAATTTATTAAGATTAAAAATTTATTTCCATTTTTAAATCCAATAGCTACTACACCAGAAGGTTTGGCATTTGAGGCAATACTAAAAGTTTTACCTATAGAGTCAAGTAATTCTGAAAATTACTTTATTAATATTAGTGATGGAGAACCAAATTTTACTTTTAATGATAATAAAACTAAAAATCAATTAACATATGGAGGTATGCAAGCTGCTAAACATACAAAGATGCAGTGTAATAAAATAAGAAAAATGGGTTATAATATAATTTCTTATTTTGTTTCTGAAAGAGATGGTGATTGGAGTAATGTACGTTGTTACGGCGGATATTCATCAAGGGAGTTATTCAAACAAATGTATGGAAATGATGCTATTTTCACTAATGTTGATAGTTTAAATCAAATTGTAAAAACATTAAATAAAAAGTTAATCGAAAGTATTGACATATAATATATTTTATGTTATATTTTTTAAAAGTGTATTAAAGAAAGGTAAATATGAATATAAAAAAAACTGATAGAAAAAATAAAACTAATTTAACTGTTTCTTGGCCTGATAAAATTTTTACCATTGAAGAGTTAAATAATCATAATAAAGAGTTTATTAATATCACTCTTAGAGTTAGATTGAAAAATGCTATTTCTAATAATGAAGTATCGGAAGTAGGATATTTGCACAATGGTAAGGGTCGTCCACGACTGGTACTTGCTTATGGAAATATTACTCAAGAACACATTGCTCAGGCTAAAGATCGAGGTGTAATTCTAAAAAGTGATCTTAGTATTAATGTTATGTCTTCTTCTACATTAACTGAAAAAGTAACTACTGTGTTCAATGAAGTTAATCATGTGGTAACAAATTAATATCATATATTATGAGACCAAAGTGGACTTAATTTCAAAGGTCCACTTTTTTCTTTTGCATAAAAATAAATGGATGCTTTCGGCATATGTTTTTTGATATTTCTAATAATACCCTCACACATATTCCAACTCCCAGTATATAACGGAAAATCAAAATTACTATCAAATATTGAAAAAGAAATAGTTGATGTTTCTATTACATAGAAATTTTTTTCTTTTGGGTTGATTTTTTTAAACTTCATGGTAAAATGCTATTAAATATAAATATGGACACGTTACAAGAATTTTTTGGAATTGAGAAACAAGATTTCGATTATGATGAAAATAAAAGAAAACTAGTAGACAACCTAGATTTCTTGAAATCAATGTCTGTAGAAGAACAAACTTTCTATAAAAAGTGGGTGGAAGTTCAATCTTTAGATAAATATATGGATAAATCTATTATTGCTAAAAATAAAATATGGACTCCTACCGATTTAAATGATGAAAAACGAACCATAAAAGAAATAGAAGAAATTAATCCAACGGTTGTCTATGTTAAAAATAAAACTAATTTAGATACTGATTGGATTATGATGAGAACATTTGTTCACACAATGGCGTATGATCAAACTCCAGGTAGATTTATTAAATTATTAGTTACAGATGGTAATAAAAGTAACCCACGTTATTTAGGAGCAATTAGTATGTCTAGTGATGTAATTACTATTACTGATAGGGATAAATACATAGGATGGACATCAGATCAAAAATTAAAAGATAAAAAACTTAATAACAGCGCTATTGGAAGTTGTATTATGGCTACACAACCATTTGGATACAATTTTCTTGGTGGAAAATTAGTAGCTGCTTTAGTTACTGGAGAAACTGTAAGAAACCTTTGGAAAGAATTATATGGTCAAGTATTAGCTGGAATCACTACAACTAGTCTATATGGAAGTTATAGTATGTATAACAGTTTAAAGTGGTGGCATAAATGTGGTACCAGTGCTGGTAAAATGTCTATTAAACCAGACGACGATGTATATAAGATATGGCATGACTGGATCAAAGAAAATAAAAGTGAGAAATATACTCAAGTATTAACTCAAAAAGAAGGTGTATCTGGTCCAGTAACTGGAGCTAAAAATCGAGTATTAAATATGATTTTTTCACAGTGTGGTATAAAATCTTCAAATTATGTACATGGATTTGAACGGGGTACTTATTATGCTTGTCCATACACCAATAGCAAAGAATTTTTAAGAAATGAAATAGATGAAGAAAAATTAGTGTTAAATCCAAAATACACTGAAAATTCTATTGTTAGTTGGTGGAAAAATAAAGCTATTTCTAGATATAAAAATCTCAAAGATTCTAATAGATTAAAGCCCAATATTCTTTATTATAATAAAATGATGGGTATTTCATATGAAGAATGCAAAAATATGTATTTTGGTGAGGTAGGACGTTGATGTTTTTACTATTTATTATGGTAAGAACATGGGAAAAGTTAAAAATCCATATATAGATTATACGTTTGCGGATAGATATCAAAGATTTGTATCTAATTTACTTTTATTTGCTTCATCAAACAAACTACCTGATGCTATAGATAATAGTCCCAATGATATATTTACAGGTAATCAAGGAGACTTAATAACTAAATTTGGTAACCAAATTTTTTACAGAAAAACATCAGATGCCGATTTTGTTTCTTTATCAGAAAACTTTCCTTCGCTAACAGAAGAAACCGCTTACCTTTTAAATCAAGGGTTAAATAAATATGCTACTTGGGTAAAAACATCTGACTCTGAAAAATCTTGGAAATTAATAGGATACAGTTGTGCAATTGCTGGATTAAATTGTTGTTTTGTTAAAGTAAGTGCAACTCCAAGTGTAAGTGTTAGTTCAACGCCAAGTATAAGCATTACACCATCTATAACACCAACTATTAGTATTACATCTAGTACTACACCATCTATAAGTGTAACTCCAAGTGAAAGTGTAACACCAAGTGTAAGTGCTACACCAAGTATAAGTGTGAGTAACACACCAAGTGTTAGTGTCACACCAAGTATTAGTGTTACACCAAGCGAAAGTGCTACACCGAGTGTTAGTGCTACACCAAGTGCTAGTACACCTAATGGAACTGTAACACCAACTATCAGTGTAACTCCAAGTGAAAGTGTTACACCAAGTCCTAGTGCTACACCAAGTAGGAGTGTAACACCAAGTAGGAGTGTAACACCAAGTAGGAGTGTAACACCAAGTAGGAGTGTAACACCAAGTAGGAGTGTAACACCGAGTGTTAGTACTACACCTACT
>Ga0181568_10000191_pt1 | contig 51624 bp, 36 predicted proteins | sample 101ome_20_FD_133758 | JGI IMG/M metagenome (GOLD analysis project Ga0181568, IMG submission 133758) | Coastal salt marsh microbial communities from the Groves Creek Marsh, Skidaway Island, Georgia - 101404AT metaG (megahit assembly) | ecosystem: Environmental > Aquatic > Marine > Intertidal...
CGATCTCACCCCTTAACGCGCGCGCGCCGCTCGACGTCAAAGATAACGCCGCGATGACGGACGTGGGCGAAGAGTACCGTCCCGACGCCGCGATGGTGAACACGCGCGCCGTCGCGCTCCCCGACGAGCGCATCGTCAAGAGAGACTCGTGCGTCATGACCGGCGCGAGTGATTTCGAACCGTTGTTGACGCTGCGAGACTTCCCGGTGGGCATGTATTGCGTCCCGGAGGATTGGGACGGAACCGAGTACTCGGCGGACATGCGCTGGTCCATCTGTAAGAGCTCTGGCGTCATTCAGCTCACTCGATTGATCGAACCGGCGACGTTGTATGATTTTCAACACGAATCCGGCGCCATCGGGGGACTGTGGAAGCGACACCACGAAGAATTTTGTGACTTTGTCGACGAGTTTGGGTCCAAGAACATTTTGGAGATCGGCAGCGGACACGGACACTTGGCCAAGGTGTTCACGGAGAGACACGCGAAACAGTGCGAGTGGATCATGGTGGAGCCGAATCTACCGGAATGGCTCGCGAACGGCGAACACTCGAGCGAGATTCGGCCGATCGAGGCGTGGTTCGGGGATGAGTTTGAATTGCCGGCGGACGCTCCAAAAATCGACGCCGTGGTGCACTCGCACACGCTTGAACACATGTACGATTACGACGATTTCCTTCGCACGGTGGCGAGGATGGAACCCAAGTATCAAATATTCTCGGTGCCGTACCAACAGGAGTGGTTGCGACGCGGATGGCAAAACAGCATCATGTTTGAACACCCGCAAATGTTGACGCCGAATTCCATCGAGTACGTCATGGCGAAACATGGCTTTGCGTTGGAAAAGAAGCGCGTCTTCGCCGACGGTCACTCGTTGTTCTACGCCTTCTCGTACAAGGGCAAGGACAGCGACGCGGTGCCCAAGTTCCAACTGAGCGAGTACGCCGATAACAAGCTCTTGTTCCAAAACTGGCTCAAGGCAAACGTCGACTTTGTCCAGAGCGTCAACGCGCGCATCGACGAGGCGCTGGCGACGCAGAAAGAGCCGAGCATTTACCTCTTCGGCGCGCATATTTTCACGCAATATTTGGTTAGTTTCGGTCTGCGCGCCTCCGTGGTGTCCGCCATCTTGGATAACGCCACCGGAAAGCAAGGTAAGCGATTGTACGGGTTGCCGCTCATGGTGTACTCGCCCAAGGTGCTCGCCGACAAGGAGCGACCCATCATCATTTTACGCGTCGGCGCGTACGCCGAGGAGATCAAGCGCGGTATTCTGGAGGTGAACGCGAACGCGATCTTTTGGGAGTAGACTTTTGAAATATACTACACCAGTACCACGTAATGACTAATCAACTATCATCACTTTACAAAGCTATGCGGCGACGCTCGCGAGATCGAGCCAATTCACGTCGTATAGATGTTTGAACGCGTTGGCGAGTCTCAAAATGTATAGGAATGGGAAGTTGGGTTCCGTGAGCTTACTCGCGTCAATGCAACCGAACCACAAGGCGACGAAGAGCGGGAATCCAGCGAGCGCGCTGCTCACCTGGACGCTGCGCTCGTGCTTGGGCACGGTGACGTCGTCTTGCTTTTGACGCTCGTCATAATAGGAATCGATGAGAATCTGGGCCAAGTTTTCGAAATCAGAGATGTCGCAGCTCTCGACGAGGAGGAACACGATGTCTTCGATGCCTTGACCGGGACGAGCGTACTGCCAATCGATCAGGATGGGCTCGCCGCCGTTGACTTGATGATCCCAAAACAAGTTGGGAAACTTGAGATCGCCGTGAAGAAGCGTCTGCGGGACTCGGCGGAGACGCTTTTCGGCTTCGCCAAAGTTTTCAACCGCGTGATCAAATAGCTGAAGGACGTCTTCGCTCAGGGTGGTGGACCAACGCGCTCTAAAGGTGGCGTAGTGACGCTCGACGTGACCGCCCATGTACGTGTCGTACTTGCTCAGTCTGCCCAAAGGCGCACCTCTGAAGTGCGAGTGCATCGTCGCCATGGTCTTCACCACCTTGAGACCGCTCTCCAAATCAAACGTCGGCGCTCTGTCGTACTTGCGCAAATCTTCCATGATGATGGCGCGAGAATGTGGCAAGATACCGTAGCACGTGGGCACGCGAACGGGCATGACGCCCGCAAAATCCTCGTAAAAGACGCACTCCGTGTTGTGGAGGTTCAGGTGCTCGCTCACGTCGTTCAAGACGCCGTGGTCGCTGTTTTCTTGCTTGACCACGAGTCGTCTCGAGCCCGAGGTGGCGGAGAGAATCTCGGAGATGTAACCGCCGCTCGCGCGGACAGGATACACGATGGAGCGCTGTCCAAGCTTTTCAGAGAGTTCTTCCGACAGGTGCGCCACCGAGTTCAACGTCTCGAGCAACTCATCGGGGCTTTCTTCGAGATAGTTGTTAAAATATGTGTCGCTTCCAGCGAGGTTGGTGGACACAGACACGACGTATTTGCAGCCCGCCGCGCGACCGGCGATCATGCCGGTGCGCGAGTCTTCAAAGACTATGCTGTTACTGATGGCGACACCGAGTTGACGAACCGCTCTGTTGTACGGCTCGGCGTCCGGCTTACCATTCTTACAATCCTCGGAGGAGATCAACGGAAGATCATCCAGACCGAGTTGCTTGAGGAGCGCCTGCGCGGCGGTTTTGTTTGAGTTGGTGACGACACACACCCGTCCTCTTTCTTGGCACTTGCGCACAAACTCCACGGCGCCTGGGACCTGTTTCGTCGACGCGATGTATCGCACGAAGCGCTCATCCTTTTCAGCGGAGGAGACGGCGATGTTGAAACGCTCGGACACTTGTCTATCAGACTTGCCGGAGATGTGCGTGAGGAAAAACTCTTCGTCGACAAATGCTCCCTTTGGTCCGAGAAGTTCATTCCACGCCGTCACGTACGCCGCCGTGGTGTCCACGAGCGTGCCATCCAAATCAAACAAAAACGCAGGACCGACCTTGGTCTTCAGGTACTTCTCTAAACAATCGGGCGTGCCCACGTTCGAGTACTCGCTCTCGTCGATGACGACAGAGGCGACGTGCTCTTGCATCGCTACGTATTCCCGTAACACACACGACACGTACGCCTCACCCTTTTCAAACTTACCGTTCCTCACGATGTCCTTCGCGATCGCGAGGAACTCAGACTCGCTCGCGAACCAGTACGCCCCCGTGTTGGCGTATGGACCCACGCGTTGCTTTTCTGCGATGCGCGTCACTCGACCGCCGTCTCCGGGAGACTCGACGTACGAATACTTCGCCTCTTTCATCTGATCCGCCGCCGATTCCTCAAAACAGAGCACCGCCGCGCGAACCTCCGGACGAGACTCCAGCGCCTTAAACTTACGCACGACGTCGCAGTGATAAATAGCATCGCAGTCCACCAATAAGAGCGACGACGAAGCGTTGGGTGTTAAGCTCGCATCCTCCAGCGCCAACGCCACCGTCTCCGTCGCCCCGACCGTCGCGCGAGGCAACCGAACCACCTTGAACCGCTCAGAATCCATCGCGTCGTCAAAATTCGTCACCACGACGCACTCATCCGAGGAATCGAGCGACAGCGCGCGCACGACGACGTCGATCATCGGTTCACCATCGATGGGAATCTTCGGTTTGATCGGCTCGTAGCCCTCCTTCTTGAAGCGCTCGCCGCGACCACACGCCGGAACGACGACGCGCATGATGTCTCAGTCCTCGATCGACGCGATCGTCACCCGCGCTCGTCGTCGATGGACGCGACCGCGTGTGCGGATAAGGCTTTGGATGGTCCCTTTCGCGCGCGCGTCTCCGCTCATATAAAGATGTCTTTGTAAGCCATGAACGCACCACGTGAACCATCACGAGAGGGGTCGGGGAGCACCGAGTCCCTCGAGTGACCGTTCACGACTCGTCATGTCGGCTCCCGCCTCGACTCTCCGATCGGTGCCGTTGCCGGAGACCGTCACTCGACGACGACCGACCGGGCGAGATGTCGACCGCGGGCGACGCGCCTACGGCGTCGGCGGCGCTCGGTGGAACGCCGACGCGCGGACGAATCGTGAGGTGCGAGAGAAGTCGATGGGGGCGAGGCGCGCGCGCGCACATCGTCGTTCATTCGTGCACTCTTTCATTCGCCACGCGTCGTGTGGTTCGAGACGCGAACGCGTCGACGAGGACGCGCGTGGACGGGCGCGCGCGCGAATCGGACGTGAGAGCGAATCGGACGCGAGCGCGGTGAAGGGGGGACATCGTCGAGATCGCGCGGGAGGCGACGGTGTCGGTGGAGGCGGCGCGAGAGAGACGAGATTGACGAGCTTATGATGACGTTTTACTTTTTGTCTCAGGCGCGCCGGACAGTTTCGAGCGCTCGTGCGAAAGAATTATCTTCTCAAGACGAAAGGGATCCTGAGATGTTGCACGCTGTGTGAGATCATGGTGCCGGTGTTGTTCGTGGCGCTGATGTGCATACCGAAGGCGTTGGTGCCGGACGAACGGACGAACGACGAGTTCGCGAGGCCGTATTCGTTGGCGGGCGGCATGGAGTCGGCCAACGTGCGGGATATGCGAGGGTTTCGGTTCTTGGTGAGTCCGGCGAGCGCGGAGACGATGGATTTAGGGAGACGGGCGTACGTGAACATGGTGTGTCTGAGCGAAAAGTCGCAGCACATCGATAGAAGTTTCGCCTCGGATACGGACCAGTGGAGGGTCAACGTGTACAATAGGATGTACGAGCAGGTGCTAAATTCGACCAATGTGGCGACGGGCGTCAAGGGGGCGTTCGCTTCCAAGGCGTTTAACGACAATTCGATGGCGACCGCGTGTTCGGACGCGTGTTTGCGCAGTTCGACGTGTTTTAACGATGAGTGGGACGCGATACTGGACGAAGTCGTTGCCACCGAGGCAGACGAGACGGCGGCGATGACGTACATCGACGCGCACCCGGGAGAAGTTTTCGCGTACGCGAAATTCAACTCCGGAGGTGACATTTCGACGACGACTTCGTTCGATTACACGCTTCGATTGAACTCGACGAACGTCAAAAACAAGGATAAGAACGTGGCGGAATTCATGGAGGACGACTTTACGTCGAGGTGGGATAGCACGTACAACTCGTACGACTGGACTAGATACAAGGCGTTTTTGTATGCGCAAAACGCGTTCGATGGGGCAATCATAGACATGAAGGATGGAAACGGCGACTTTTCCGTTCTCCTGGACACGTCGGTGAAGGCGTTTCCGTGGCTTGGGTTCGACTACAACGTCGGCGGCGTCATCGCGGCGGCGTTTTACGGTTTCGTGGGCGCGCTCGCGTTTCAGACAAACGTCGTTCTCGTGATGAAATCGATCGTAGTCGAGAAAGAGTTGAGGCTGAGAGAAGGCATGAAAATTATGGGGTTGACGAACTCTATGTTTTGGAGCTCGTGGTTCGTGACGCACTGGTTGTCCGCGATGATATCCGTGATTTTGGTCACGTTGGTAGGCATTTACCCGTTCACGTACACCGATCAATTCATTCAGTTTCTCTTTTACTCGTTTTGGGTCGCATCTTTGACGTTGTGGAACTTTTTCATCTCAACATTCTTCTCTCGCTCCATCACCGCCACAATCGTCGGTTGCTTTGCCTACGTGCTCACGATGGTTCCCGCCATCGCGATTCGCATCACCACTCCGGAGGGTTCGCGCGGTTGGATCTCGAGTTGTATTTTTCCATCAGGCGCGATAAACACATGGGGCGCGGCGTTGGCCATTTTAGAGGTGAACAAGGAAGGAATCACGTGGAAAACGTTCAACTCGGACGTCACGCTCAAAGGAAACGTCTCCCCCGCCGGTATTTTCGGCATGGTCATTTTTGATTGCTTCCTGTACGCCTTTTTGACGTTTTATTTCGATGCTGTCTGGAGGACCGAATACGGAGTGCGTCAACCGCCGTGGTTCCTGTTCACGCGTAGATACTGGTTTGGTGATTCTTCTCGAAATCGAGGCGGAGAGACGCTCGCGATGGATCAACAAGAATCCGGTGAAAACGTTGAGCCTCTCACACGACAGCAGATGAACAACGCGAGCATCATCATCCGAGGTATGACGAAGAAGTTTGGAGAAGAGGTCACCGCTGTCGACGACTTGAGCATGACGTTCGTCCCCGGACAAGTCAGCGGATTACTCGGTCACAATGGCGCCGGAAAGACGACGACGATTAACATTCTGACTGGTTTGCTCGAGAGAACCTCCGGTAAAGCCGTCATCAACGGGTACGATACCGAGACGCACATGCGAGAAGTTCGCGCGAGTCTGGGTATCTGCCCGCAATTTGACGTTCTTTGGCCTACGCTCACGGTTCGCGAGCATTTGGAATTGTACGCCGCCTTCGCGGGTATGCGTAAAGATGAAGTGAATCAAGAGATTACAACCGTTATCGAAGAGGTTGCGTTGACAGAAAAGATCGATGCCAACTCGTCGGATCTTTCGGGAGGTATGAAGAGAAAACTTTCGCTCGCCATAGCGTTCATCGGGAATCCCGCCGTCGTGTTCCTCGACGAACCGACCTCCGGCATGGACCCGTACTCGAGACGTTTCACCTGGGACGTCATTCGACGCCGAGCGGCGAACTGCACCGTCTTGCTGACGACACACTTCTTGGACGAAGCCGACTTATTGTGCGATCGTGTCGCCATCATGAGCGCCGGACGTTTGGCGTGCGTCGGGTCTCCTTTATTCTTGAAGTCAAAATTCGGTACGGGCTACTTGCTGACGTTTGCGAGAAGCCGCGCGTCGTCCGCGCAGCTCGACGCGATGACACAGCACAGCACGAACAACGTGCTGAGAGTCATCAAAGAGTTCGTGCCTCGCGTGCAAATTCACAGCGACGTCGGAGCGGAGCTTTCGTTTTCTCTTCCATTCGAGTCGACGAATCAATTTTCAGCCTTGTTCAAAGCGTTGGACGACCGCATCGAATCGCTGGGCTACTCGAGCTATGGCATCAGTTGCACCACTCTCGAGGAGGTGTTCCTTTCGCTCGCGCACGGGATCGGTAAGGCGACGCGCAGACTTAGCGCGAATGACGCGGCGGACGCCGGCGATGAACGCGACGAAGACGAAGCCCCCGACGCGCGAATGCTCTCCATGAAACGAAGAGCGGTGCGCGACTCCTACACCACCGGTGGGGCTCTGCTCCGCATTCAGCTTCAACGTTTACTCTGGAAACGCTTATTGAACTGGAAACGTACGGTGCGTTCGGCCGTGCTTCAACTCGTTGTTCCGTGCATGATGGTCGTCCTCGCACTCTACATGACCACGCTGCGATTCGAACCCAGCAGCGTCATCCCGGAGAAGACGATCGGCAGAAATTTGCTCGGAAACAAAAAGACCATCGTCTCGCATCCGGCGTCAGACGCCGAAGCGGCGAGTGTGACGGCGGCGTTGGGTGTCGATTCGTACTCGCTGTACTCTCAATATCTTCCGGAGGTTTCGTGCATGTGCGGGTGCTTGGCCAGCGACGAAGACATCAACTTTTCGAGATTTTCGTGCTGTTCGTACAATCGGTCGACCGAAGCGGCGTGTAATTTCGCCATCACGCGTCGAGCGAGCGGAAAATGCGCGAAATCGGCGAAGGGATGGGACGTGCAGAGCGACATTTTGGACATCTCTTGTTCGAGCCTGGTCGATGCGAGCATCGACGCGCATCTGCTCGAAGTCCAAGAGCCCTCGATGCCGTGTCAGCTGGGTAATGCGCCGTGCGACGCGATGTACGTCAATGACTACGCGAACTCGCGCTACACGCACACGCTGAGCGCGCATCAGACGGCTATTCACGGCATGCCGGCGGCGGTGAACACGGCGAATCAAGCAATTTTACGTCGACGCGCGGGCAACGCCGATATGAAGCTCACGACGAGAATACATTTTTACCCGAGCAACGTGCTTAAACTCAAGGATGGCGACGTCACGGAGGCTGAGAACGCGAACACGGCTTTCATCGTCTCCATGTTCACGGTCATGGGTCTCGCCGTGCTGAGCGCCGGCGTTTCTATTTTCCCGGTGTACGAGCGATGCAACAATTCCAAGCATCTTCAACTCGTGAGCGGCATCGACAAGCGCATGTACTGGTTGGCGCACTTCCTCGCCGACGTGACGCAGCTCGTGCCGGCGTTCGTCATCATCGTCGTCATTTTCGCCGGTTTCAACGCCTCGTACTTTCAGGGTCAGCTCGGAGCCATCGCCGTGCTTTTGCTCATGTTCATGATCACGTCCATTCCGCACGCGCACTTCCAAGGATTCTGGTACTCGAGTGAATACTACACCTTTGTCGGACAGATCGGCACGAACTCGGTCGTCGGCGTCATCACGACGATCGCCGGCATCGTCACGGACGCGTTGAAGGATTTGAACAAGGATACGAAGTTGGTGGCGAAAATCTTCAACAATGTTTTCCCCTTCGTTATTCCGCATTTCAGCTTCGGTAAAGGTCTGTACGACATCGCTCAGAACGGTTTAGACAAGACGAGACAGGTGTTCCGCGAAGATTGCTTGTGCCTCGAACCCGTCGTGCCGAAGGGTTCCTTCAAAGTCATCGCCGACGACATGGGCTACTTGATCGGAACGTTCTTCATCTGGACTGGGCTGTTATTTTATCGAGAGTACAAAGAAAACATCTCGAGCTGGAGAATCATGCGACACGGAGAACGAATCGTCGAACCGAGTGAAGACGAGGACGAAGACGTACACGCTGAGCGAGAGCGAGTTCGGGCCGGCGACGTGGCGGACGACGGGGTCATTATCGACAATCTGTCCAAGACGTACGAAGCGTCCTTAGGAACGCTCGGGTCGCAGAAGCTCGCTGTGCGCAATATCAGCGCTGGATTGCATCGAGATCAGTGCTTCGGTTTGCTCGGCATCAACGGCGCCGGTAAGACGACGACGTTTAAGATGCTCACCGGAGAGTTCCCGCCGTCCGCCGGCGACGCCGTGATTCGGGAGCGCGACGGTGTAATGCACAGCGTTCGACGTGATCTCAACTCGGCGCGACGATTGATGGGATATTGTCCGCAGTTTAACGGATTACAACCGAATTTCACGGCTCGAGAACACATTGAATTCTACGCCGCCATTCGCGGCATGCCCCCGGAGCAAATTCCAAAGGTGACGTCGCAGCTTCTGGAACGCATGGATTTGACCAGGTACGCCGATCGACAAGCCGGCACGTACAGCGGCGGTAACAAGCGTAAGCTGTCCGTCGCGCTCTCGCTCGTGGGTGAACCCGAGATCGTCTTCCTGGACGAGCCGTCGACAGGCATGGATCCCGAGGCGAGACGCTTCATGTGGGACGTCATCTCGTCCATGACCACCGGACGCACCATCGTTCTTACGTCGCACTCCATGGAAGAGTGCGAGGCGCTGTGCAATCGCATCGGTATCATGGTGAGCGGTGAGTTCAAGTGTCTCGGCTCTCTTCAACATCTCAAATCGCGATTCAGCGAGGGGTACTCGATCGATTTGCGATTCGGGGACGGCAAGAGGGAGGACGTGTTGCGAGAGCTGAAGACGACGCACGCCGATCTGGACGCCGATGTGGTCGAAACACACGATACGGAGATTAAACTCAGAGTGATGAATCCTCAGATGAAGTTGTGGAAAATTTTTGACGCCGTCGAGGCTTTGAAAACGTCCAAAGATGAGACGACGAGAATCGACGACTACTCGGTGTCGCAGACGACGCTCGAGCAAGTCTTCATTCGATTCGCAAAGGAACAGAACGAGGAGACACACAGCGCTCCGGGTTTACAATAATGAACCATCTAGATTTGAATACTTCTAGTAATTTGTACATGCATTTAGTCTCTTTACGACAGGACTAGGTAACTCGCGCCGCCTTGGTCGCCTTAGCACCCCAATTCCGCCTCTTGTTGTTCCGGCTGCGCCGGAGGGCTGTCGAGACATACGCCTCTCGGCTCGAGGTTCACATTCATCTTTCTCGCCTGCGTCATGGACGCCGGGTGCAATAATTCTCTGATGTCCTCGATGGCGGCGTATCTCGCCGCGATCTCTGCGACGGGTCGACCGGTCACCAGCGCCTCTTTCGCCACCGCCGACGAACGCTTGTAGCCAATGAGAGGTAACAACGCCGTCACGATGCCGATGGAGTTTTCCACGGAATTTTTACACACCTCGGGATTGGCGGTGATGCCGTCGATGCACTTTTCGCGCAACGTTCGCAAACCGCGCTCCATCATCTCCATGTTGTTCAACAAGTTGTAAATGATGACCGGTTCGAAGACGTTGAGTTGCAACTGCGCCGCCTCCGAGGCGTGTGCGATGGACGCGTCGGTGCCCATTATCTGGAAGCACACCTGATTCATCACCTCGGGGATGACGGGATTGATTTTTCCGGGCATGATGGACGATCCCGGCGCGACGGCGGGAAGGTTGATCTCGTTGAACCCGCACCTCGGTCCACTGCTGAGAAGACGCAAATCATTGCAAATTTTGGAGATCTTCACGGCTACGCGCCGCAATATGTTAGAAAAGAGCAAAAAGCTCGACGTTGAGCTCGAAGCTTCGATAAAATCGTGCGGGGAGCGCATGGGAAGATTGGTGAGCGACGATAGCGCCGACACAGCGCGCTCGGCGAACGACACGTCGGCGCAGATGGACGTCCCGATCGCCGTGCCTCCGAGATTCACCTCGTACATTTGATCGACGTTTCGCTCCAAAAACGTCAAATCTGCCTGAAGCGTCGCCGCAAACGAGTGGAACTCTTGCCCGAGCGTCATGGGCACCGCGTCTTGCAACTGTGTTCGTCCCATTTTGATGATGTCCTTGAACTCATCGCCCTTTTTGCGCAAACTGGCGATGGTCAATCGCAACTCCTCCACCACGCCGCTGTGTTTCAACACCACGGCCAACTTCGCCGCGCTGGGGTACGCGTCGTTCGTGCTCTGACACAAATTCACGTGATCGTTCGGATTCACCACGTCGTACACTCCGACGGGTGATCCCAACTCCAACGCCGCCAGATTCGCGATCACTTCGTTCGCATTCATGTTCGTCGACGTCCCGGCGCCGCCTTGCACCACCTCCACCGCGAAGTGCCTGTGATGTTCGTCCGAATCGATCAATCGATCGCACGCCGCCTTGATCGCTCTAAAAACCTCTTCACTCAGTAATCCAATCTCCGCGTTCGCGATCGCGCACGCCTTCTTCGTGAGCGCCAACGCGCGAATAAACTCTGGAAACTCGTGCAGACGCACACCCGTCGTCGAGTAGTTCTCCAACGCTCTCGCCGTCGCGATCCCGTACAACGCCCCCGCTGGTATGCGCATCGGACCGAGAAGATCGTGTTCGACGCGGTGTTCCTCGTCGAGGTCGAGGTTCGCCACGGCGCGCGCCATGGCGGCCGCCGCGCCGCTCGCGCGATGTCGGGCACCCGAAACGGTCCCGACGCACCCATCGGAATGGCGCGCGAGCGCGCGCGCGGACGTCCATCGCGCGAGGTCACACGCACGAGGCATAGCACGCGTCATTCGTACGGCGCGTTCGATCGCGCGCATCCTCGTCGATCGCGCGCACGCGTCGACGAATGCGGGACGAATGGCGTTTTCCGGGACATCCACGTCAGCAACGCCCACATCGTCATCGAACGCCGCGCCATCGAACGGCGCGCGACGCGACGCGAGGACGATGCGGGCGATGACGACGCGCGCGACACGCGTCACCGTCACGCGAACGGCGCGCGAGGGGCGACCGACGCGCGCGAGACGCGCGACCAAGGCGTGGGCGCGTGAAGAGGCGATCGGGGAACGTGAGGTTGCGGGCGCGGGCGCGCGCGCGAGAGAGAGAGCGGCGGCGGTGGCGCTCGCGGTGGTCGTGGCGGTCGGTGCGCCCGCGCACGAGGCCGTGGCGCGGTTGGAGGGGGTGAATAACCCGTCGTTGTTGCCCCCGGGCGAGCCCGTGCCCGTGCTCGACGTCGCCGGGTATTTGGGCAAGTCGGACATCGCCCGTCTCACGCGCGAGGTGGAGGCGCTCGAGCGCGACACCGGGATGAAACTTCGCGTCCTCGCGCAGGCGTACCCACAGACGCCGGGATTGGCGGTGAAGGAGTACTGGAACGTCGACGACGACACGGTGGTGTTCGTCGCCGACCCCGGTTTGGGCAACATTTTAAACTTTAGCGTCGGCGGCAACATCGATCTCGAGATCCCGCCCTCGTTTTGGACCAGATTGGCGAATAAATACGGCACGAAATTTTACTGGAGCGACAAGGGCGAGGAGGCGAGCATCTCCGCCGCCGTGAACGCCGTCGATTTATGCGCGCGCGAGCCGCAGGGTCGCGCCAAGTGTTCCAAAATCGCCGACTACGACGACGGCGTCGCCGTGGCGACCGATTTCGACGCACCCACCTCGGGCGGCGTCGGCGGCTTCTTGGGCGGTCTCTTCAAGTAAACGCGCCGCCGCGCGTACGGTAGTAGAGTAATCAGTCATCAAAAGTCTTCTTCCCTTCGATCCAACCCACGTCCTCCCCATCGACCGATCACGACCCACCATACAGTCCCCCCCCCACCCTTCAGGGTTTAGGGTTTAGGTCACACCCCCATCCCTCCGAACCTCCCTCGTCGCGCCGCCCGCGACGCGCCTCACACGCCTCCCCCGCGCGCGTTCCACCGGTCGTAAATTCTACGTCCCACACACGCCGACGTTTCCACTCGTTCGCGCGCTCGCACGCGCACACACACACCGATCGTCACCACGATGTTGACGCAAATCGCATCCACCCCGGTCGCCACCCGCGCGCGCGCGCCGACGCGTCGCCCCCGCGCGCGCGTCCTCACCCGCGCGGGCATGCGCGCGGACACCGTCCAAGCCATGGGCGATCGCGTCCTCGTCCTCGCCGATAAGGCGGAATCGCAAACGAAAGGGGGGCTCTTCCTCGCCGGCGGATCCGGCGGCGCGAGCGGGCCGGGGTCGAGCGTCACGGGTCGAGTGGCGAGCGTGGGGGCGGACGCGAAGGGCGTCGCGGTGGGCGATCGCGTGTTGATCAATGGATTCGCCGGAACGGAGGTGGAGTTTGAGGATGGGGAGAAGGGGAAGTTTGTCAACTCGAGCGATGTCTTGGCGGTGTTGTCGTGAGCGAGACGACGACGAAACGCGCGAAGCGAAGCGCGCGCGAGCGCGCGCGAAGGCGCGAAAGATTGATTAACGACGACGCGGCCCTTTTGTAATGACGATGCGATGTGGTCGTTTTCTGTGTGATGTGTCCACGCGTTCGTCGCGTTCGTCGCGTTCGTTCGAGGATCGAAAATGTATGTAAAAGTTACACGAATGATGATTGTTCGACGACGGCGACGGTTTCGCGGCGCGTCGCGGCGTTTCGCTCGCTTAGTGGTCGGCGGACGGGTTGTGGAAGTGGAACTTGCTCGCGCCGAGGGCTTCCATGACGGAATCGAAGATGCCGAATTGACCGGCGGTCAAGGTACCGATCATGACGCAACGCGCGGCCAAACCTTGCGTGCAGAGCTTGACGACGCCCGTCTCGGCGGCGATGCGCCCGAGACGCGTCAAGATGGACCCCTCGCCGCCGGCGCCCGCCTTGTTCACCTTGGACAAGAGGGTGTCCGCGGGGTGAGAGATGATGGCGGCGACGACACCGGCGATGACACCGGAGGAGAGGGAGACGGAGACGTTTTCAGAGCTCGTGCATTCCTTGGGCGTCTTGCCCATGGACTCGTACAAGGCTTCGGCGGCGCGACCCTGCACGGCGAATTTCGCCATGGTGTACGGCACTTGCTTGGCCAAGATTGGACCGAAACCGGAGTAGAAACCCTTGATGATGCCCTCTTCGGACGCCATCTTACCCATGGCGGCGATCGTGGACGGGGCGTAGGACGGGTTGGAGACCAAACGAATGCGCGTCGCCTCGAGCGGGCAGAGAAAGACGTCGGCGATGAATTCGGCGCAGGCGGCGGAACCGAGATAAATCGTGTTACGGTTATCCCACGCCTCTTGTTCCGTCATGCTTTGCGCGGCGTTGATCTTAAAGTATTCGACACCGCCAAACTTGAACCAACCCTGAATGAAGTAGCCGACCGCGGTGGGGCCGAGACCGGTGAGAAGCGCGCCGGCGCCCTCCTCGGCGACGACCTTGGAAAAGCCGGACACCATGCCGCCGTACTTGGACGGATCCAATTGAATTCTCGTCTTCGTGGAAACGAATCGCGCGCGCGCACGTGTCGTCAGTCGCGAGTCCACACGCGCGCACCGCGTCGCGAGCGCGTCGTTCGTATCGCGTCGCGTCTGTTCGGTCGTGTGTTTGGATAAAGACGCGCGCTCGATTTTTTCCTTCGTCGTCGCACCTTGACGACGTCCACCGGCGTCACCGCGCCGTGCGTGAAACCGCAACAGATCCCACCCGCGAGCGCACCGCGAAGGTAATAATCCAAGCCGTACTCTTTCGCGGACGCAGCCTTGAACGCTGGGTTCGCGTTACGATCCTTGAGCGCGCCGAGCGTCGCCGTCGGCGCGTACAGGCTCGCGGGCGTCGCTCGCTTGATGAAATCCGTCAGCGTCATCCTGTCGTTCGCGTGCGCGCGACGCGTCGGTGTCAGTCGATGCCGTGAGACGATGGAACGAGAGGGTTTTGTTCACTGTACGTCGCGCGTGAACGTCTCCGGCGACGCGCGGCGACGCGCGACGCGTGGGCGCGTCTCGTGGACCGATCGCGATCCCGACCGACGATCGACGACGCCCATCGCGCGCGCGTCGCGAGGAGACGTCCGAGTGCGCGAGTGATCGCGCGAAATGCTCGAGCGCTGCGAGCGTCGCGCGCATCGCACCTTGACGGCGTGAGGTGATGCGTGCGCGTGCGGTGTGAAGTGCGGGCGCGGTCGCGCGCGACGGGGCTTTGACGCCGCAACACTCGGCGACGCGAGGGGGCGAGGGCGCGAGGGAGGCGCGGGATGGCGACGAACGACGGCGACGGCAACGATGGCAACGCGTGGACGTACGTGTTCGATCTCGACGGCACGCTGTATCCGATCGCGAACGGGTACGAACACGCGTGTCGGACCAGAGTCTTTGAATTCATGGTGAAACACTGTCCGGGCGTGACGAGTCCAGAGGAGGCGCAGTCGGTGTGGCGCGGGGCGTTCCAGAGGTACAATCAAACGTTGAGAGCGTTGCGGTCGCTCGGATTCGATGGATTCGACGAGGATGAGTATTGGGCGTACACCAGAGGCGACGCGAAGGCGGCGTTGACGCCCTCCGCGGCGACGCGGGCGTTCGTCGAGAGTCTTCGCGGGAAAAAGTACGTGTTCACGAATTGTCACGAGAAACAGGCGAAAGAGGCACTCGTCGCGCTCGGTCTGTCAGATTGTTTCGACGGCGTCTTCGGCGCCGGCGACATGGGCGCGGTGTGTAAACCAGAACGAGCGGCGTTCGACGCGCTCTTCGCTCGATTCGACGTGCGAGACCCGTCCCGGTGCGTCTTCTTCGAGGACTCGCTCAAAAACTTACGCACGGCGAATCGCTCGTTCGACATGGTCACAGTGCTCATCGCCAGCGACACGCTCGCCGAGGAGATTGACGCGAGGCGCTCCGCGCGAGGCGACGTCGAAACCGCCGACGAAGCCGCCGGCGACGAAACCGACGATGATCCCGTCGCCTTCGTCGACGCCATCGTCCGCGGCGGTGAACTCACGTTAGAATCCTTCGCGCGAGCCTCCTTCAAACCCACCGAACGCGCCGTCGAGGCGTGCGCCGCCGCCCTTCGCGCGTCGCCGTAGCTCGCGCGCGGAGGGCAACGGCTGTATTTGTATTCCCTTTATTCCCCTAACCCTAAGCAATGTTGTATACAATCGTGCATATTAAACCATACTGAAATCATACTGTGAGCATGAATACGGACCACGAAAAACGACCCCGATGTGGATAATCGATCGCGTTTGACGAATCCTGATTCACGCGCGACCCCCGGTCATCGTGGTATCTATATAATCGGACGACCGACACGTATAGATCTCTTTCTGTAATCTATCACTATATTTACCACCCCATCCTCGGGATCCACGTGTCGCGCCCCCCATGGCGCCGACGTCGACGCGTCCGACGTCCGCACACGCCGACGCGCGCGCCCGTCCCTCGCGCGACGGCTGCGACGGCCGCGGAATTTTCTCCGTTCGTCATGCGCGTCGCCACGAACGCCGCCTCGGTCGCGTTCGCGCGCCGCGCGCCAGCCCACGAGCGTCGGCATCGCGCGTCGCGGCGTCGCCGCGCGCCCACCGTCCCGCGCGCGGTGAATCGCGATCGAAGCGGCGCCGATCACGGGCGCGAGTACACGGAGCGAGAGAAGAAAATTCTTCCGATCGATGTGCGCGTCGACGGGGCCGACGGGAAGTCGACGAGCGCGCAGGATGAGGTGGAGATCGCGAAGACGACCGGTGCGAGTGGCGGTGGTGGTGAGAACGCGTCGGCGTCGTGCGAGTCGCGGACGGGGAGCGAGAGCGGTGGATGCGATGGAAGAGAACTCGCGGCGTCGGCGGCGAGCGGCGCGCGCGCGGAGGGCGTCGATCCCATCACGGCGGCGTCGGACGCGGCGACGGCGAGGTTGAAGGAACGCCTGCGCGCGGCAACGGGGCTGGGAACGGCGACGACGACGACGAAGCGACCGTCGATCGCGGTTCGGAAATTTGAAGAATTGGAGATCGAAGCGTCGGCGTTGGAGGCGTTGGAGGCGCAGATGCGAGACGCGGTGGAGATTGAGGATTACACGAACGCGGCGGCGTTGAAGCGTGCGGCGGAGGCGTTGCGCGCGACGGACGCCACGGGTCGTCTGTGCGATGCGTACGCGCGAGCGATCGAGGAGAATCAGTTCGAGGATGCGGTTCGCTTGCGCGACGCGGGTGTTGGGTTGTGCGGATGGTGGGCTGGCGTGGAGGAGTACGACGACGACGACGACGACGAGGCGGATGGAGACGAACGCGACGGCGACGCCGCGCGCGCCAAGGCGAACGCGGCGCCGACGGGCGTCATCATGAGAATCAGTCGCGAACACGGACGATTGGTCGGGTCGACGTTTTCTCCGAGAGATTTGGCGGACGTCATCGAGTTGAACAAGGCGTACCCGAAAGGGTACGAGTACGACGCGGGACAACCAGTGTTGGAGATTTTGTTACAAGAGGACGAAGACGCGCCGGGCGGGTTTCGACAAGACGTCGTGCGACTCAACTACGTGCCGCAATCCATCGTGTTGGCGTCCGACGAGGACGAGGAAGACGAAGACGAGGATGCAGGTGATGCCGTTGCGACGGAAGACGCCGCAATCGGATTCACCGCCGACGCATCCTCCGAGTCCGCCGAGGAGGAAGGCGCGCGTCGTCGCGCGTCGAGAGAAGACATCGACGCCGTGAAGAATGAAATCAAGTCTAAACTTCTGGGACTCGATCCATCGTCGGAGAAAACGCGCGACGACGCGTTGGAAGAAATCAGCGCCATGCTGGAAAAATTATCCACGGACGACAACGAAGACGACGCATTCGAGACGGTCGACGACGAAACCGACGACGAAACCTTGTACGACATCAAGCGCACCACAGCATGTCTCCAACAGGAGGGTTTACACGCGTTTGTCCTCACGAGCGACGACGAGATGATCCCGTACGACGAGAACGACGACCAGAGCTCGATGAGCCACCGACCGTTCTCTCAATCACTTGACGAGGAGATCGAAGGATTTTTAGCCGCCAAGTGGGAGAGCATGGTGTCCGGCGCTGGACCAAACGCGCTCGGCGCGGCGTCGCACGCGGCGCTCGTCAACGCCGTCAAGGATGCGGCGCAGGAGATGTTTGCCACGCACGGCGCCGCGGACAACGGACTCGACGCGGACGGTGAAGACGACGACGACGACGAAGCGTTCGATGAAGTGAGCGCGGAGGAGTTGCTCGCACTCATCGGGCAAGAGGCAGAGTTGGCGCGTCCGCTCCCGTCGCGCGTTCGATTCCGACGCATCGATCCTCGTCTTGCGTCGGGCTCTCGAAACGACGTCTTCAACGGTCTCTACGTCGGCGCCTTTGGTCCGCACGGCCCGGAAGTGCTGCGCATGGTGCGCGGTCGATGGGGCGACGAAGATGTCTCGGACGCGAGCGATTGCGTCACCGCCATCAAGCTCACGGGGGATGAAAACGTTCCCTGCGGAGCGGCGAGTTTCCGCGCCAAGATAAATAAATCCAATCTTATCGTCGAGGGAAGTTCGTACCCCGAAGAACTTGGCGTCTTGGCGCGATACAAAGGCGAAGGCCGCGTCGCAAAGTCTGGTTTTGCCGATTCACACTGGGTCGACGGCGAGCTCCTCGTCTTGGATGGCAAGGGTGGCGCGCTCACCGGCGGCGCCGAGCTCGGGTTCGTCTGGGCCGTCCCGGGCGAGAGACGACTCCTTATATTATTTTCATCCCTCAAACTTCCCGACGTCGACGTCTCGCACGTCGCGGGATGATCACAGAGCGATGCGTCGTCATTCCCGACCGATTATCATTCATTGATTCAAACATTCATTCTTTCATCGCGCGCGGGAGCGCGATGTATATTTTTGGCATTTCGCGCATTGTACGAACAGTGCGCGCGCATCTTAATTAAGTGTTGTAATCTGTACTCGAAAGACTACTGTACCGTACTATTTTCTCCTCTCCCATCGCGCGCGCACGATACACAAACGCGTACTCCTAAACTCGATTTGATTTGATTGTCGTAACTTACACTCGGCGAGGCTAGGCGTTCCGTTCCCTCCCTCTCTCTCACTTGGCGTTCGGATTACTCGCGAGATACGACACCGCCTCCGGGATGCTTTGAATCTTATCCGCCTCGGCGTCCGGAATCTCCACCGCGAACTCCTCCTCCATCGCCATGACCACCTCCACGGTGTCCAACGAGTCGAGCCCGAGATCGCTCGCGAACGCCGACGTCGGCGTCACCTTGCCCGCGTCCACCTTGGCGAAATTTTTCACCACGCTCACGACGCGATCCGTCACCTCGTCCTTGTTCAAAAAGCCAGCGGCGCCGTACGCGCGGCATGTCGTCTGCGAAGCGAGCGCGAGCGCGTCGTCAGTCGGGGCGTCTCGGTCGGCTGTAGGGTTGATTTTCTTTCGAGCGATTCGATCGATCGTCGCCGCTCGCGACGGGCGGGACGCGCGAGAGAGAGAGATGCGATGCGCGCGCGCACCGTCAGGGCGCCGACGCGCGCGTCCGCGGCGGCGATGGCGCGGCGGCACAGGCTCGACGTGAGTTGTCTTCGAAGCATGATGATGACGACGCGCGGCGTAATGACGCGCGCCCATCGACGTCACGTCGCGACTCGCGACCGCGCGACCGCGGTGTCGCCGCGGATGGGTGACCGCGAACGCGCGGCGTCGATGCGGCGACGCGCGCACGTCTCCGAGACGACGCGCGCGCTCGAGACGGTGGCGCGATGCGTCGTCGTGGGGTGTCTCTGTGCGCTCGCGATCGGCGCGCGCGCGTCGACGGAGGACGCGCTCGTCGCGATCGGGGACGTGCACGGGGACCCCGACGCGATGTTTGACGCGCTGCGACTCGCGGGCGTCGTCGACGGGGAGTCGTGGTGGCGACGCGCGCGCGGGGACGGGGGCGCGACGACGGTGGTGCAGACGGGCGACTTGGTCGACCGAGGCGCGCGGTCGATCGATGCGATCGATGCGATCGAGCGTTTGCGCGAGGAGGCGTCGAGCGTGGGTGATGAGATCGTCGGGTTGCTGGGAAATCACGAGTTGATGACGTTACAGGGTGATTATCGATTCATCGCGCGCGACGAGTTGAACGCGTTGGGACGGCGCGAGCTCGACGACGCGGGCGTCGGCGACGCGGAGAAAGGGTTGGGATTGGGCGCGCGCGCGTATTTTCAGACTGGGAAGTTGGCGTGGGCGAAGATTTTCGCGCGCGGGGCGGAGAGAGGGGACGTCGTGCGCGAAAAGTCGTGGGCGGTGGTTCGAGGACGCGGTCGGTGCGCCACGGCGTTCGCGCACGCGGGACTCCTTCCCGAACATTTACTCGGTGAGGACGGCGTGGACGCGCTCAACGCCGAAGGGAGGCGATTACTCACCGTCGATCGCGTGGGAAGAGAACACGAATTGCTCCTCGGGGACGGACCGTTGTGGACGAGAGAGATTTCCATGGGCGCCGAGCCCGGCGCGTGCGATGCCGCGCTCGAGGTGACGCGCCGTCTCGGCGTTCGTCGCCTCGTCGTCGGGCACACCGTCACCAAGAGCGGGCGCATCGAGACGCGCTGCGATGGATTGATTCACATGATCGACGTCGGGATGTCTCGATTATACGGAGGATCACCCAGCGCGTGGACGTGCGTCGAGAGCCAAGGTCCCGTCGCGATTTCTTCGTCGGGCGAGCGCGTGGCGTTGGAATAAAAATAGCGTGCATCTAGGTTATCATCATCATAACATCATCTAGTACTGAACTATGTAGTAATATGTCTATGCGTGTACATGCTCTTCCGCGCGCGCGCTCGCGACGACGCACCGCGCGTCGAGAATTCGTCGTAAATTTTGCAACGTGTGTCTCGGTCCCGCCGAGCGCAAACCGTGCGCGTTGAGCAACTGTTCGAGATTCTTGTTCAACAGGAACACCCCGTACGTGTACTTGGTTCGATCGGCCGGGTGCTCGAGGAAGAGCGGAAACTCCACCTTGGTGAGCGTCTTGGCGCTCGCGCCGTCGTCGCCGCGACTGCGCGTCGGTTTCACGTGTTGAAAGTCGCAAATGTACGACCGACTCGGACAGACGCACACGGGATATCGAAGACGAACGTCGAGTATCGCGGCGAGTTGCACGCACATCTGCGCCACGTCTCCCAACGCCGCGGCATCGTTTTCCATCGTTTCCATGCGGAGAGGGTACGTCTTGGACGGCGCGGGACCGAGATCGAGGGGTAGTTCGCCGACGCGCAGGAGCGGATGGTCTCGCCGCACCGGCGCGGCGGCGTCGGAGTCCTCGTCGACGGGTTCGATGGGGTAAATGGTCGCTAAATCGCCCACCAAACGCCATCGACGTGCGACGAGCGCGCGTTGGTGTTGATGAAGCTTTCCCGCTCCGTTCGGTCCGCGCAACGCGCGCTCCGCTTCGTCCAATCGATCGTGCGCGCGCACAAGCTTTTCTCCAGCCTGACGCAACGCGCGCACGCGGCGTCCCACGTCATCCTTCATGCGCACCAAAATATCTCGTTCTTCGACGAGTTCGTTCGTCAACGCGGTGATGCGCTCGTCCGCGGTGACGCCGTCCGAGGAGGTCGACGTTTTCAGCGGCGCGCGCGTCATCCCGCGCGCCGCCGCCAAGCGAATCTTCAACCGTCTCGCCAACTCGTCTCGAAGATCGATCGCGTCCGCGTGCGCGCGTTTGGCCTCGATGACGGATTCAATCTTCGCGATCATCGCTCGAACGTCCGTCTTCACCGCGGCGCCGCGCTTCTCGCGTCCCTGCAGAGACGAAAACCTCGGACTCTCTGACGCGCGAGACGATGTGTCGTCGTCCTCAAACACTACGCGATCGATCACCACCACCCCACCCGATCGATCGTCGGTCTCGCTCCCCGTCGCGCTTCGTCCACCAAACGACAACGTTCGAGCCCGCGGGCGAGTCGCCGGACGCGCGCTCGGGACGACGCGTCGCGCCTCGGCCGCCGCGCGGCGTCTCGCGTCCAACGCGTCTAAAAACGCACGCACCTCTCGCCCCGAATCATCCGTCGACGACGGCTCCGGCGCGTACACCCCGCCGTCCGAGGCTTGTAAAAATATCGCGTTCGCCGGCATCTCCGCTCCCGAGGGCACGCGATCGCCCACCCACCGCAATCGCGTTAAATCGATAGCCACTCGACACACGAGCTCGTCGGCGCCGCCGCCGCGCGACGCGCGACGCGTCGTCGCGCTCGCCCGCTCGCCGACGCCTCGTCGCCATCGACGCATCGCGTTCGCCCCATCTTGTCCCTCCTCCGTCGTCTTCACACCCTCGGTTGCGCGCCTTTGATGGCGTCGTCGTCTCGACGACGGCGTCGCGAAGATGCAGAGCTCAAACTTCGTCGCGCTCGCCGCGGCGTCCCTCTCCTCTCGCCCTCCTCGCCACGTCCCGCCCTCCGACGCGGACCAATCGGGATTTAAACCTCGTCCATCGCGCGCGACTTCGCTTCGGAACCTCGCGACGTCGTTTCTTTGACCGCGTTCGTCGTCGTCGAGCGAAAAATTCGCACCGTCGTCGTCCACGCACACCTCTCCGTACGGCGTCGGCGCGTACACCGCGCCCTTGGTGCGATAGACGCGAAGCGTGAAATACGTCCCCGACGCGTCCATCGTCGATCGTCGTCGACGCGCCTCGTCGCCGTCGTCGTCGAAAACGTCACCATCATCACAATCGAATTCATCGAATTCATCATCATCTCTCCCCCGTCCTCGTGCTCTCGCGCGCACGTTCCGACACGACACCCGCACCACGCGTCGCCATCGCATCGGCGCGACGTACGCGCGCGTCTCCGCGTCTCCACCGTCGCTTTCACGCATCGCAATCACCTCGACATGAAGATTTTGAATTCACCCGCGGCACACACTGACGCATACACATCCCGTCGCCATGTCCACCCCCATCGCCCGAGACGCCGCTCTCCTCGACCTCCTCGTCCACGCCGGTCGTCTCAAGCGCGTCAAGCGCGCCGGATGGGTCCAGCGCGGCGTCCGCGAGGTGGAATCCGTCGCCGACCATTCATTTCGAGTCGCCCTCGTCGCCCTCTTCATGGCGCGCGCCGACGCCGACGCCGACGTCGACGTGGATAAGTGCGTGCGCATGGCGCTCGTGCACGATCTCGCCGAGTGTGTCGTGGGAGATATCACGCCGAACGACGGCGTGAGCGACGAGGAGAAGCGAGAGAGAGAGTCGAACGCCATGGGCGCGTTGACGTCGAGTTGCGGCGCCGTCGGCGACGAGGTGCGCGCGTTGTGGGAAGAATACGAATCCGGGGAGACGCGAGAGGCGCGATTGGTGAAGGATGCGGATAAGCTGGAGATGGTGATGCAGGCGAGCGAATACGAGACCGCGGGGGACGCGGGGGTGAGTGGGAAATTGGAGGAATTTTTCGAGAGCACGCGCGGGCGGTATCGAACCGAGCGCGGGACGGCGTGGAGCGAGGCGATCGAGGAGCGACGACCGAGCGCGACGGAGTAGTGATGATGATGATCGTGGATATTGGTACATGCAGTACTACAATCTAGTGGAGACGAATCTTTGACCACGCGCCGTTTCGCCAAATGTTGGCGTAGACTAAACCTTGGACGAATCTGTACGAGACGTAGAGCGCCCAGACGACTGTGAGATTTTGATTGAAGACGACGACGGCGAGGTAGGCGGATGGAAGGAAGACGGCCCATTGACTGAGGATGCTCACGAGGGCGACGCGCTTGGCGTCGCCGACGCCGAGGAGGGCGTTTTGCATGGTGAGACTCATGGCGTCGCCGCAGACGGTGAGACCCGTCATGCGAAGCGGCGTCGCGGCGATGTCCACGGCGTGTGGATCGTTCAGGAAGACGGCTAGGACGACGCGTGGACATGCGGCGAGGATGATGCCGACGACGGACATGAGGGCGGCGGTGATCTTGGCGACGTCCCAGGGCCACTGTTTTGCGTCCTCGACGTCGCCTCGGCCGAGCGCGCGTCCGCTGAGCGCCCCGGCAGCGAGTCCCATGCCCATGCAGGGAAGGATTAAGAATAACATGAGATTGATGAGGACGTTCACGGCCGCGACTTCGGTCGTGCCGAGACGTCCGACGATGGAATAGAGCGTCATCATGCCCGAGGCGTAGAGTAAATTGGTCACCGATGTCGGCGCCGCCTGCGTGGCGAGTACCTTCAAGTCGGTCATCGTCGGTCTCGTCTGTAAAAATCCATATTTCGACGCCCTCTTTATTCCCTGATATACGTACATCGCGGTGCCGCACCAAATGCTAAAACTCGTCCCCAATCCCGCGCCGAGCGCGCCGAGAGGAGGGATCCCCAACTGCGGCACGCCGACAAAGGTTAAAATTAACGACAGCGTCACGTTAACCGTGTGCATGACGATGAGTGTGTTCATGTACACCTGCGGCTGTTGAATCGCATTCCAAAACCCTCTAAAAGCGAAATTCATCCCCACCGCGGGCACGGCGAGCAATCTCGCCCGTAAATACGGCACCGCGTTGGCCACCACGCTCGCGTCCGTCGTGTACAGCGGCACCAACGCATCCGCGTTCGCAAACGCTAATATCGCCATCGGCACCCCCATTGCGCACACCAAAAGTAAAGCCGCATTCAACGGACTCGCCACCTCATCGAATCGCCCCTCACCCATGCGTCTCGCCGCCATGGCTTGCACGCCGCTCGCCACCCCCTGCAGCGCCGCCTGACACTGAAAATTCATCGTGCTCCCCAATCCCACCGCCGCCACGCTCGCCGTCCCCAACCGACCCACCATGGCCGCGTCCGCTAAATTTAACACGTTCTGACTCGCCATCCCACCCATCACCGGCAGCGCCTGATCCAAGACTTGATCCACGCGCGCGCTCGGGACGCCCACCAACGCGCCGACGCCTCGACCGAGTCCCACCCCTCCTCGCGGCGGGTCCCTCTCGTCCGCGCTCGACGCGCTCGACGCGCACACCGCGCGACGATGCTTTTCCGCACCTCGCCGAAGCGTCGACGCGACCGCGCGACCGCCCGTCGACGGAAGAATCACCGACGATGTGCGTCTGGACGCGGTGACGGCGACACGTCGACGCGACGCGGACGATGCGACGCGGGTCGAGGACGTCGACGCGACGCGGGTCGCGCGCGGTGGACGCGCGGAGAGTGTCATCATCCGTCGATGATTCGCGTCGCCGACGACGGCGCGCGACGGAATGCGAAGGGTGGGGGCGCGCGCGCGCGTCACTTTTGGGACAGGTTTTCGAGAACGGCGAGGCGGGACGCGTCGACGGGGGTGGATGTCGGTGATACTGTGCGCCGAGTCTGCGTGAAGAAAGCGCCTGTTCCGTACTACCGTTTTCTACGTCTACGGTGGGGATTTACGACGGTGTTGGGGGTGTCTGACGCGCTCGAGGTCGTCCGGCGCGCGCGCCGACGGCTCGGTTGGATTTGGAGCGTCGGCGCGCGGACGCGACGTCGTCGAACGTCGTCGAGTCGTCGACGGCGACGAGCCTGTGTAAGATTTGAGTGGATGGGTCGATGAATGATTTCGCGCGGAGCGCGGACTTGATGCGCTCTTTGCGCTGTCGATAGTGCTCAACGCCGACGACGGCGTTGGCGTCGACGAGCGCGTCTTCGTATTGATCGAATAACTCTTCGAACGACATCACGTCCGGTGCGGTGGCGTCGCGCTGGCGTCCGCGCGCAGACTGTGGTGGACGAGAGAAATCGAACGGGGTGAGCTGCAGGACGCACTCGGCGCGAAGCGCGCCTCGCGCATCGGATCTGGCGTTCGCTCGCGGCTGCGCGCGCGCCTCCGCCTCGAGTCGTCTCTCGGGACCGGCGCACAGATCCATCAGGGTGAATTTCAAGTCGGCGAACAGCTTTCCTTTGGCGTTGGCCAATTCATCCTTTTCGTTGGCGATCTTTTTCCGCACGTCGTCCTCCGTGACGACGTCTCGTTCGACCGCCGCCGGCAGCGTCTCCAACACTAAATGAAATACTGTCTTCAGCGCGTCGCACCCTTTCGGCGCCGTCCACTTGGGCGCGCAAAACATCGCCCTCGCCACATTAGTGCGTCGCATCTCTTCGTCTCGAAACAGAGGCACGAGCGCGCCCTCGGCATCCACGCTTGGCTCGCACGTGCGTCGGCCCAACGACGCCCACCGCTGCTTCCCTTTTCCCTCCATTTTCGCGTATAGCGTCGCTGCGAACCGCTCGCGAACCAAGGTTTCCTTTTTCTGCTTCTTTTTCATTCCCATGATGTCCGTCTCGCGCACCAGCGCCTTCTCGCCGTCGCGCTCTCGCGCCTCTCGCTCTCGCCGCTCCGCCGCGCGAAGAAACTGTTCGCTTCGCAGTCGTCTCAGCGCGATCTCCACAGCTCCCGTGTCGCTCGCGTCGACGGCGCGTCGTCCTCGCATCGCTGTCTCGCCCTCGGACGTCCTCGTCGACGCCGCGAGGACGCGTCCCGCTGTTGACGATGAATGCGCGCGCTCCAACATTCGTCTCTCGTACGCCGCGTACAGCTCCACCGCGTCGCGTGCGTCCGTGGGATCGTCGGCGTCGACGTCTGAATCATCATCCGTCGGATTTTTCTTCGTCTCCCCGTCCCCTTCCTCGTCCTCGTCGGCGGCCGACGCCCGCGCGCACCCGGGCACGAACCGCGCGAGCGCCGCGAGCATTTACATGACGCGGCAGAGTGACGCGCTCGAGCGTCGACGCGCGCGTGTGTCGCACCGCGACCGCGCGCGTTCGATGAAGGAAAACGTCCGCGCGCACTTTTGGCGACGACGCGCGCGATGACGACTGGGAAGACGGATGGGCGCGACGATGCAGACTGGGCGCCAGCGCGTTCGTTCGAGCTCGAGGCCGACGACCTCTTCGACGCGCGACGATGGATAGACGGCGACGTCGACGCGTTGACGCGCACGGAGACTCGAGCGTCGTCCTCGGGCGCGTCCGTGGTGGTCGAACGACGCGAGGTTCGACGCGAGGGCGACGACGAGTCGTCCGCGGTGCCGTACGCGTTGGCGCGCGCGCGAAGACGGGACGACACCGTCGCGCTGCTCGTGTACATGCACTGCACGGGATCGTCGAAAGAGGGCGTGTTTGAACATTTATTGCGGTATGCGAGCGAGGATGGTTGGCACGCGGTGTCGTTTGACGCTCCGGGACACGGTGAGCGCGCGGAAACCGACGCCGATTACGCGACGGTGTTGTCTCGCGCATACTACGCCATGGGCGAACGCGACGCCGTGAGACGGTACGGGACGTCCCCGTTCGTCATCGACGGCGCGATCGATTGTCTCAGGGTGACGAGAGCGGCGGTCCACGTCACGGGAGCGACGAGAGTGGCGCTCGCGGGTGAGAGTTTGGGCGGGATGTATGCGACGTGCGCGGCGGCGGGATGGTCGCCCGCATGGGGGTTCACCATCGACGCGTGCGCGCCGATGATTGGGTTTAGTTACTTCCAGTACGGGCTCGCGAACGAACAGTGGTTCGCGCGAGCGGTGTCGCTGCCGACGGCGCTGTGGATACGCGTGAGTAAGGGGGAGCGAGAGGCGCCGTCGCTCGAGGACGCGCGCGCGTTTTACGCCCGCGCGTGTCCGGACCTGTGCGGTGGATCTCGCGACGGAGATCGCGCGTTGACGGCAATAAGGGCGAATAAGATTCACTTTTGCGCGGTGAATGGGTCGGAAGACGCGCGAAATCCGTTACAAGGGGTGCGCGAGGCGTGCGCTCGGCACGACGCGCCGAATAAATATCGAGACGCGCTGTCGCAGTGCGTCGTCGTCGCTCGCAAGGGTGTCGGGCACGACATCACGGACGAGATGCGCGACGTCGTACGTCGCTTTTTACGACGCGTGCGCGAAGCCCCGCGCGCGCCCGAGATGGAGACGTTCGATAATAGCGAGTGGGACGTCGCGCTCGCGGTGCCAGCGACGTCGACGCCGGAATCGTGTCTCGCTAAACTCAAACATTGGGCCGAAAACGAGGACGACGCGTCGTACTACGCATCCTATCTCGACGAGGATGATCGTGCGTATTTATCTCGACCGGTTTCCACGATCGGTGCGCGATCGACCGGCGTGGACGCCGTCGAACGGTTACTCGCCAAGGCGAAGAGACACGCCGAATACGTCAGTTCGCACGACGTCGCGAGACGCGAAAAGGCGACGCGAGACGCCGCCGCGCGCGCCGACGCGGAGCGCGCTTATCGAGATACCATGGAGGCCGAGCGCCGAGCCGCGGCGCGAGACGCCGAGGCGCTCGAGGCGCGACGCATTCGAGACGCGCGTGAGGACGAAGTCGCGAGACGCCAAGCCGATGAGGCGCTCGCGCGCGCGCGCGGATCGCGAGAAGCGATGGAATCCGCGCGTAAAGAGGAAGAAGTCGCGCGCGCGAAGAAAGAGGAGGAGGGTTCGCGACGCGCGGCTGGCGTCGCTCGCGTTCGGGAGTTGTTATCGAGACGCACGGCGACGCAAGAGGTGGCGCGCAGGCGCGTCATGGAGCGCGTGTCTGACAAAATTCTCGAAAAGAAAACGTCGATTCATGATCGTTTAAGACGCGTCAAGGGCGCGCACGAGGCGCGTCAACGCGAGGATGACGAAAAGTATATGTAAATAAGAGAGTCGCTGTGTAATGTACTTACGGCAAGAGCTAGGAATTATGTGGTATCTCAGACGGCGCCGATTTTGGCGAGGAGCTTCTTCGACTCGGCGACGTAATCCACCGGCGCGCACTTCACCGCCGTCATGCGACGCTTCGTCTCGCCCTGGTACTCCTCGGATTGCACCTTGACGAGGAAACTCCAGTGTTTGCACGTCATCTCGCTCACGGCGCGTTCGTACGCCTTGAAATCATTCTCCTTGAGCGCGTGCAACTCATCCGCCGACAAACCGCCGAACATCATCTTCGCTTCGTCGTTGAAGGCGTTCATCCACGCGCCACCCGAGGCGTCCATCGCCTTGAATCGCATGATGTATCGACGTTCGCACGTATCGTACGTTTGACCGTTCGCTTCGCAGTAAAACTTACCGTCACCCGTCTCCGTCACCTTTTTGTTGTTTCCGTCTTCGGGCACCGAGGCGTAGTACATGGGTTGATCCGCCTTGCACATCACCGTGTGCGCGGCGACGTAGGCAAAGACGGGCTTATCGGTCGCCGGGGCGATCTCTTCCGGTTGAAGCTCGGCGAGGTTGGTGGCGGAGATGTCCTTCTTTTGACCCTGACGCGCGGCGGCGAGACCTTCGCCGGCGTGCGTAAACGTCGCCGAGGCGCCGGTTTCGTCCCACCACTTTTTGAGCTCGGCGGCGCGAGGCACGGCGTCAACCTCTGGATCGATCACCATGTCGGAGCGGGAGACGGTGCCGATGGATACGCCCTCGTAATCACCGACGCGAACGGATCGAATGGCGACGATCGGGTTCGTCATGGAGGCCAATTGTTCACCCTGCTCGGTGGCGAGGGTGTTCCAAAGCGTCAATCGAATCGACTTGAGCGAATCATCCACCAAGACGACTTCGCGCTTGTTGAGTTCGGTGTTGTCGCTCTTGCGGCGAATGGAGGAGAGTTCACTGACTTCCTTGACGACGGCGACGACGTCGACGTTGCCGCGAGCACCGATTCTGCTCGAGAGCTTGTCGATGGGAACGAAGGCGTACGCACGTTGCATCTTTTGCGCGCTCGATTGATCGATGTCGTCGCACACGTCAATCTCCGCGCGTCCGTCGAGGTTCATCTCGTAATCGTTACCGGACGTGGAGTATCGCTTGTCCGCGGGCTTGAGAGACCCCTTGGAGACGTAGTACACCTTGCCAACCTCGAGAACGTTTTCATACTTTTCGATGGCTTCTCTCCAGAGCGTCGCCCCGATCGCCGTGCCTTCTTCATCGACAAAGTCCACGGAGCACACCTTACCCTTACCGCGCGCGCTTTGATACTCGCGCACTTGTCCCTTGTTCGTGAGCTTCACCTTGACCGTCCACGGCGTGCGGTACGGGTTGAGCGCCGCGAGCGGCACCGCCTTGCGTTCCGCGCTCGCCGGCGTCTTCGGCTCCGTCTTCGCCGCCTTGGCCGCCGGCGTGACCGCCTCCACGACCTCGAATCCGTTAATCACCGCGAATGGTTTACGCTCACCCTCACCCGAGCACTCGTACGCGACGTCGGTGAGCTTGAGCACGGCGTTATCCTTCACCGCGCCGCTCGAGAGCTTGGCGCCGCAGTCGCTGGAAAATTTCGCCGGAATGGTATTCTCACCATCATTCAGCGTCGCGCTGCGCATCGCACGAACGTTCATTCGTCAGTCGTCCGATCGTTCACCCTTCCACGCGTCGCGTCCCGCCGTCACCGTCCCGTTCGCGCGTCCACGAGCCCTCGCGCGTCGTCGTCGCCTCCGTCGCGGCTTCACTTCAGTTTCAAACGACTTTTCACCGTCTGCCTCGCGCGCGTCGTTTCCCCGCACCTGTACGCGTCGTCCGCGCTCTTAAAATCCAAAACCTGCGCGCGAAAAGACGTACGAATATATCCCGCGTCACTCATCGTCCTCGCGCGCGTTCACACCGTCGCGCGCGTCGTCATCGCGCGTCGAACGGTCACCACGCGCGCGCGCAATTTCAAAATCGCGGGGGCGCGCATCATCGGTCGCCGCGTCGCCGTCGTCGCACCTGCACGCACACGTTCGTCGCCTCGGACGGACGCTCGCGAATTTGTTGCACCGCACCGGGAGTGAGCGCCGCGCTCATGACGATCGTCGCGCGCGTCGTCGTCGTCTGCCGCGCCGGGCGCGCGGGCTGTCGAGCGTCGGGCGAGCGAAGACGAGTCCCCTAAACGAGGATTCGGGACTCATAGGCTTTGTTTCGAGCTGTGACCCATCACGGAGTCCCCGGCGCCCAATTGCTTCACATCCTCACGGTGGAGCTCGACCGAGGCGCGTCGACGGACGGACGGACGGACGGACGGCGATGTCGACGACGGCGGCGACGGCGCGCGCGTTCGCACCCTCGGTCTCGGTCTCCTCGGTGGCGGCGTCGGCGGTCGAGCGCGCGCGTCGTCGGTCGAGCGGACGGCGCACGGGCGCCAACTGTCGAGCGCAGACGCCCGAATACGCGCCGACGTCGGCCGACGTCGCGCTCGCGCGTCGAATCGCGCGCGCGGTGAACGAGGACGATGGGTCGTGGGCGTTCGTGCGCGCGCCGGCGGTGGTTCGCGCGCGAGGTGGGGTGGGGGTGCGGTTCGCGCGCGGCGACGGCGGGCGGGACGCGACGACGAACCTCGTGCTCGGCGCGCGAGAGGTGGAGCGGGCGAGGGAGGGCGAACGCGACGGAGGGGATGGACGCAATTTCGCTGACGCGTGGATGCGGGGGAGGATTTTCGCGTCCGGGGCGCGCGCTTCAACGTTCGAGCGGGCGGTGGTGAAGGTGTGCGCGACGAAGGCGTGCGCGCTCGGCGAGCGAGCGGCGGTCGAGGACGCAAGCGAGGACGAGGACGCGAACGAGGACGAGGTTGAGGGTGCGCTCGAAGATGTCACGTCGTGGGCGCAGCGCGCGGTCGAGCGTGGGCGCGAGGAATCGGAAAAGGAGTGTCGAGAGCGACTGCCGCCGCTTCGGGACATGCAGGACCAACGCGCGTTTTTTAGCGCCGCAACGCACGCGTTGGACGACGATGACGCCGATGAGACGACTACATCTCTCGACGTTGACGCGTCGACGTCGTCCGAGACTGTCGTCGCGTCATCGTCGCGTCGTTGGCGAAACAGACGCGTGTACGCGGCGTTGTACTCGCCGTCTCGAGGCGTCTATCGTGTCGCCTCCAACACGAACGGTTCCAACAAAGCGTTACACGCGGAGATGAATCTTCTCCTGAGCGTGCGCGCGGACGAATTCACCGCCCTCAGTCATCGACTCATCGATCCCGACACCGTCCTTCTCACCACGCTGCAGTGCTGTCGCATGTGCGCGGCGTTGGCGGACGCGCGCGGCGTCCGCGGCGCCGTCTACCTCCGGGAAGACCCCGGAAAATTAGCCAAATCCACCGCGTTACAGCGCCACCCATCCCGAGAGCGCGCGTTCGATTGGAACGAATCATAGATTTCCACGATTCCACCGTTTCCACCGCCTCATCGCGCGCGACGGTGCTCCCCGATCCCGCGCCCGGCCCACGCCCAAAGCCAACGCTGCGCCCAAACCTCAGTGTGCGGCGGCGTCCGTCCGTCCCTCGCCATGACCTCCGTCGCCCGTCGACTCGGTCGCGTCGTCCCTCTTCCCAACCTCAGACTCAGGCTCAACCCACCTCGCTTCGACACCCCCGAGGCCGCCGCCCGAGGCGTCGACGAGGTCGTCTTCGTCACCACTCCCGACGTGACGAAGATCGAGGTTCGAGCCTACCTCGAGCGCGCCCTCAACGTCGGCGTCGAGTCGGTGCACACGGCGAATTACGAGGGACGAAAGCGACGCGATCGCGGTGGGTTTCACCGTCGCGCCGATTTCAAAAAGGTGTACGTGACGCTCACCGAGCGATGGTTCCCGCCCGAGGCGTTTCGAGTCAAGGCGGCGCCGGCGGGACGCGGGACGGGCGCGGGCGCGGAGACGCCCGCCGACGCGTCGTCGTGAGTCGCGCGTCGTAGTGTTCAGTAGTACTAGTCATAATAATTCATACATAGGTCGTGTTTTCGCCGTCGTGTTCGTCGTCGCGGTCGTCTTCGCGTCGTCCCGTCTTCGCGTCCCGGGGGAAGCGTCGAAGGATTTTGATGAAAGTTAACAACGAATGGTGCTCGAGAGACATCATTCGTCGCCTCGCGACGCGTCGTCGTCCATGCCGTGGTTCTCGATCGGGTCCGCGACGACCGTGGAACTCGATGAGGACGTTCGCGCGCGAATCATCGATGATCCGTCGTGCGCGACGACGATGAAGGAGCTGGAAAAGGTGGAATTGGCCGCGGCGGAGCGGAGCGGTGCGCTCGCGTTCGAGCGGGGGGAGTGCGCGCACGCGGCGGCGTATTACGCGTTGGCGCTGCGGGTGTTGGCGAAAAAGTCGCGCGGGCGCGGTGGGACGGCGTCGATGGGGGCGAAGACGGGGCCGGAGAAACGGAGGAAGCGCATAGAGTTGCGGTTGGCGTTGGGACGCGCGGCGAACGGCGCGGGGGAGACGTGGCGCGCGAACGGGGCGTTCGCGGCGGCGTTGCGAGAGGTTGGATTGTTCGTGGCGAAGAAGGGTGATGAATCGACCGTGGCGTCGGGGGACGGTGAGTGGAGAGGTCGCGCGAGCGATGCGCTGGAGACGGAGGCGACGTACGAGGACGGAGGCGACGAACCCGAGGCGAGCGAGGAAAAGGCGAAATTATTGGCAGAATTTTTACAAAAGTGTAACAAATCCACGAGTAAGGCGACGATAAAGGGATTGGTGGACGGCAACGTGCTGTACAGGGTCGGATCGGCGTGTCATCGATGCGGGAGGTACAAGAGAGCGCTGTTGGCGTATCAGGCGGCGCTCATCATGCAACCGGGCGGTCCCGAGTCGCAGTCGGTCGTGCAGGTGTACCTTCGGTGCGGTGAGATGTTCATGGCCGTGGGCATGCACACTGATGCGTTGAAGTACTACAGAAAGGTGATGAAGCGACCGATGGAGGCGTCGGTGACGACCGGGGATGTCCTGTGCGACATCGCCACGTGTTATCGAATCATGGGCCTGCACGAAGACGAGGAGCGTTGCATGACGCAGGCGAGCACGCGTCCCGAGTACAAGCCGATCAGGATCACGAACATGGTCAAAACCACGGTCTACTCGTACATTCGAGACAGAAACGCGGACAGGGCGATTCACGCGCTCTTGGCTGTGAATAGTATGAAGAAGACGTCGGAGGGATTGTACTCGCTCGCTCGCGTCTATCAGGACACGAAAGACTACGAAACCGCCGAACGATGTCTCCTTGAGGCGTGCGAACTCGATCCGATGTCGCCGCAGATTTGGTTGGACCTCGGACACGTCTATCAAAAGGGGTTCAAGATGCCAGAGGTGGCGTTGAAGGCGTACGGACGCGCCAAGGAATTGGCCAACATGATGAAGGAACACGAAGACTCCATGCTCATCGATCGCGGCTACGGCTGCAGTAAGGAGAACCGAACGAAATTTAACACCGTGGAAGAGCTCTGGATGACGCACGAACACGCGACGCTCGGTCGCGGCGACGCGTTCAACGATCTCGGTTTGGTGAGCTCGGCGCTCAGAGAGTACGAACAAGTGCCGGAGACGGCGCGCGTGCAAATGCGAAAGATGAAAATCATCGTCTGGGCCGTCGTTTTGGTGCAGCGCGCGTTCAGGGCGTATAAGGCGCGCGTCCGCGCCGAAATATCCTCCGGTAAGCGTCGTCCGGTGTTGCACGAAGCCATCAAAAAGAAATTTACGGCTGAGCACGAGGGCGGCGTTTCGGAGGAGTGGTACCAAAAACGAGCCAATCGAACAAAGAAGGAGGCGAAACCGTCGGGTATGATGAAGAAATACGGCCACATCACGCGTTCGATCACGAAAAAGCGTCCGAACGAGTCGGAAGTCGCGGCGATCGATCTCTTAAAGGGTTTCAGCATTGGTCAAAAAACGACAAAGGGACGAGAGGCGGCGGAAAAGTCGAAACCCAAACAAAAATCCAAGGGTAAGAAGGAATCCATTCTCAATTGGTGATGCTCGCGATGCGTTCGCGCGAATAGCTTTGTGAAGAATTGTGTACACTATGTAGTAGCTCGCTATATCTATGTTTCCATTCTACTGTCTCTGCGAGCGCTCGTCCCGTTTCTTTGCGTGCACGACGAGATGAAGAAAGTTGTCACATGCTCGCAAGACGTCGTGTGCGCTCGCTAAATCGAACCCGAGATCTACGCGCACGCCCTGCGACAGCACGACGTCGACGTCGTCGATGTTCACTCCGAAAGCGCGTAATCCATCGCCAACGGTCGTCCCCTCGCGTTGAACGCTCGCCGGCGCGCTCGAAAACTTCGCCCTCGAAAAATCATCCTCGGCGACTTGATACACTCGCATCGGTACCACCTCACGCTTCTTCCCCTCCGCGATCTCTCTCGCCAGCGTCTCGGCTCTGTGCAATCGTCTAAAATCTCCATCCACCGTCGCCTCGTACAGCGCGTCCGCGGATTCGCTCGACATGGTCATGGCCTTGCTCGCGCTCGCGTGCGTCGCGTACGTCGACTCCTTCAACGCGTTGAAAAAACTCTGTCTACACTCCCGTCGCAGTCTTGACCATCCGTCCTCACCCTCGGACGATTCCGCGCGCATCGCTCGACCGCCTCTCACGCGCAGCCGCACGCCCCACGCCTCGTCGACGCCCTTTCTCGCGCCGTCCGCGCACGCGCTCACGCTCGTCCCCAAAGCCAACGCGCGCCCGTCGTCCCCGAACGCCGCGTCGCTCGCCTCGAGCGCGTCGAAATCCTCAGGCGCGCCGAGCACGGTCACGAGCTTCGTCTTGACATCCTCGCGGGCGAGAAACGCGCCCAGCGACGACGTGCGAGGCGCGCGCGCGTGGAGTGATTTCTCGTTAAAATCCAGTCGAAGCGTCACCTGCGTCGCGCGCGCGCGTCGTCGTCAGTCATCATCGCCCGTCGTCATCGCGCGCGACTCGTTCGCGCGCGCGCGTCGCGTTCGCGTCCCTCGCGCACCTCTCCCGCGAGCACGTCGACGCGACGGTCGGCGCCCATTTTGCGGCAGACTGTCGCGCGACCGCGCCCATCGCCGCCTCGTCTCGAGACGCGCCCGAGGCGTCTCGCGCGCGCGTCGACATGTCCCACGGACTTCGCGCGACGTCCCCGCCCGTCGCCTCGACGACGTTCGAGGCGGCTGACGACGAGGCGACGACGATTCGTTTCGCATTGTTTGAAACCAAGCGCGTGCTCGCGCGCGCTCGCGACGCGTCCTCCGTCGAGAATCGCGCGGAAGACGGCCGCGTGCGAGAAGACTACGCGAGTTACGTCGGCGGATCGGTCTGGGCGCTCGATTGGCACCCGAGCGAGCGCGCGTTCGCGGTGGCGGCGAGGGGCGAGGGACACCACGCGCACGAGGCGAAACGGTTGGGGACGTGTCGAGGCGACGTCGGCGCGCAAATTTGGCGCGTGCGCGAAAACAGCGGACCGGAGATGATGATGATGCTTTTAGGAAACGGCGGGTGCGTCACGGACGCGAAGTGGGCGCCAGAGGTGAGCTCGACGGGACGCACGGATGAAGACGACGCGCTCGGGCGGTTGGCGGTGAGTTTGGGCGACTCGAGAGTCGAGGTGTGGACGGTGCCGAGATCGTGTCCGTCGACGTCCAGGACGCAAACATCGAACGTATCGTTCGCGGGAATCGTTCCCGAGGCGTACGGCGCGCCCTTGTGCGTGGATTGGAACGCCGTGGTTCCGGGACGCCTGGCGGCAGGATACTCGAGCGGCCGCGTCGTCGTGTGGGACGTCGACGACGACGACGACGCGCTCCGAACCGCGCCGACGTACCCGAAATTCGTTGTCACCGCCGCGGCACAATCGGGTCCATGTCGCGTCGTCCGTTGGCCTCCGCTGGAGCACCCCGAGGACGCGTCCGTGTGCGCCAACGTCTTCGCCGCCGGCGCCGACAACGCCGCGAAACCGCACCTCTTGGATTTACGCGCTCCCTTCGCCCCCGTCGGCGACGTCTTCGAGCGCGGCGCGCCGTGGATTTTAGACATGGTGTGGTTACCTCGAGGTTCCCTCGTCGCCGGGATGGAGTCGTCCGATCGAGCGAGCGCGAAAACGCTTCGATCCGCGTCTTCGTCGTCCGCCGCCGCCGCCTCCAAATCGTTGATTCAACAATTTGACCTCTCCGCCGACGCCGACGACGACGGCGCGCAACCGGTATCGACGTACCAGATGCCCGGTCGCGGCGCACCGTGGGGCATCGACGCCCGCGCGAGCGCGAATCCGAGGTGCGCCGCCGCCATGGTGGCGTGCGCGTCGTCCAACGGCGTCGTCGCCGTGTCGCCGCTCCGCTTCGTCGGCAAGCGTCTTCGCGCGGCATCTCGGCCCGCGTTCGAGACGTGCGCAGGTCTTCGCGCGCGAGACGACGAGACGAACGCGACGATGCGAGCGAATCCCGTGGAAGCACCGACGTGTTTCGAATTCATCGTCCCGGGCGCGGACGACGTGGGCGACCGCGCCGACGCGTTTCCTCGCGGCGCGGCGGCGGCGCCGGGCTCGCGAGACGCGCCAACGACGGCGCAACACCGCGTGCGATGGTCGAGAGCGCCGAGCGGTGAGTGGTGGCTCGCGAGCGGTGGAGAGGCTGGATTCGTGCGCGTGCAACGATTCGACGACGCGTGGGCCGAGCGGCGATTGGAACAGCTCGAACGATTGCACGCGGGCGCGAGAGAGAAGACTTGACGAAAGACTAGCGACTACGAGTAGATTACAGATTAAAATCGACGAGAAAACCGTCCGAGACGTCGTCGTTGACGCCGTACGACAGGCAATAGTGCGCCATGATGAGCGTCCACTCTTCGAACTCGTCGAAACGCTCGATGCGCTCGATTCGCGCGCGGTCTATGGGATCGAGTCTGGCGTAGGTTTGGTTCATGTCGAGCGCGACTGCGCGGCGCCATCCGTTGGTGAGGAATCTCTCGCGCGCACCGTCGACGTTCGGCGCGTCTCGAATGCCCGCGAACGCGCACCCGCGACTCTCGACGTTGCGCATCATTTGTCTCCCGAACGCGTCGTCCGGTTCGATCGGGTCGTAGGCGATGAAGGCGCCTCGTCGCGCGCGGTGGCCGAAAAATCTCACGACCTCGACGGACGCGCCGGGTGGTAAATACGCCAACACGCACTCCGCGATCACCAACGTCGGCGCGGACCAATCGAATGCGAGCGGTAATTCATCGAACGCGCGCGTTAACGCCTCCGCGTCCCTGATATCGCACCCGAGGATGGTATACGCGTCGCCCGACGGCTCGGCTGACGCGGCGGCAATTTTTTGTCGCTTCGTCGTCGCCACCGCGTCGTGATCCAATTCCACCACCCTCGCGTTCGCGTGACGATCCAAGACGTACAAACCGATTGTATCGTAACCACACCCCACGTTGACGACGTTGAACGCCCGATTCGCGCCGACAGAGGATGCGAACGCGTTCGTCAGTGCGCGCACCGCCGCCGTCCTCGCCCAGTATCCTCTGTGCACCAACGGTGGGTGTTTCCCGGCGTCTCGGGACGACGTCGACGGCGCGAACGCGTCGATGTGATTGTCATCCACGTATCCCAATCGAACGATGTCCCTGCGCGCGAGAGAGAGGTCAGTGGGCGTCGTGAAATCTTCAATGTGCGCAGAGCTGCGTTCGGGACGCGTCATCTTCATCGGCGCTCTCACGCGCGCGCGACTCACCTCTTCGCCCGCGCGGCGTCGCGCGCGGTCTCGATGATCCCATCGATGTCATATCCCGACGCGCGAGGGAATCTCGGCGGCGGTGGGCGATCCATCGCGCGCGAGCGCGCGAATGCGGATTTGAACACCGGCGCCACTGCGACGCGCCCATGCGCGCGGCGACGCCTTCGACGTCGGCGCCCGCCCGCGCGCGCGCCGGCGCGACGGATGCGCGTCCGCACCATCGATCGGCGCGCGCGAACGGCGCGAGAGACGACGCGGCGCGACGCTGGACGCGTGGGCGCGCGCCGACGAGGCACAGGTTCAGAGACGCGCGGTGCGAGGCGGGCGGCGCGAAGAACGACACCAAGCCCCCGGTGGCGCAGCGCGCGTTGACAAAGTTTTTAGAGCTTCCGGCGGTGCCCATCGGATCCTTCGTGAGCTCCCCGACGTCGCCGTTGCACAGGATGGACGCGAGGGTGAAACAGGCGTGGTTGGGGGCACTGTTGGTGCTCCCGGCGAGCGGAAACGTCGAGGATAAACTGGCGACGTGCGCGTGTTTGACGCTGGTGACGATGGTGGCGCTGCCGAGAAGAGTGTGGAGACCGCAGTTGCAGTCTCTGATGACGGTGTGTGGGATATTCTTCATCGCGGTGGCGCTCGGGGCGGATTCCGTCGCGCCGGTGGTCTCGGCGAGAGAACCGCCGGCGAGTTTAGAGGGGCTGGAAGGTTTTCCCGAACTCGTGAGCTCGTACAAGTACGTGTTATTTCATCTGGGACCGTTGCAGTTGACGAAGAAGGGGGTCAACTTGGCGATCACGTCGTCGGCGATGACGTTTACGGTGTTGCAGAGCGCGCACTTGGCGTTGTGCGTCACGACGCCAGAGGCGTTGGCAGCCGGATTGCGATGGTACCTCGCGCCGCTTCGCGCGCTTCGCGTGCCCGTGGAGGAGATCATTTTCAGTCTCTTGTTATCGCTCAGATTCACGTCCATCGTGTTCGAAGAGGTGAGAAACTTGAGTTTAGGATTAGCCGCGCGCGACGTGGACTGGCGCGCGCTCGGATGGCGCGGAAGCGTCGACGTGTTCGGTAGATTGCTGAGCCGTCTTCTGGATTCTCTCTTCGCCAACTCCGCCGCCATCAGCGACGCCGTGACGTCTAGAGGGTACACGGACGCCGCGAGTCACAGATTCGTGCTCAGTGGTCGCAAGGGTCCGGGATTAGTGGAGAACGCAGTCGCCGTCATCGGCCTCGCGGCGTTCGTCGGGCACTTCAACGGGGAGTGGATCGCGTGGAGCTTGGACGCGTACAACGCCGGTCGATGATTTTAGATAGTGTAGTAAAATTAAAACCCAGTGCTTTTTTAAAGTGAATAAATACAGCGCGCGTGGAAATAATTATTTAGAACTTGCGAGTCCCGATCTCCGGTTCGTCGACGTCCTCCGCAGGCGACTCGACGACGACGGCCTCGACGGTTTCGTTCGCCGGGGTCTCTTCCGCCACCTCTTCCGCGACGACCGCCGTCGGTTCGACGGCCGCGGTGTCGTTGTTGAGATCTTCTTGACCGTCGAACGGCTTGGAGAACACCATCGTTTTCGAAACCCACGCACAGGCGGTCGATTCGTGTCGAAGACCGGCTTCCTCAAAGAGCTCGACCAAGTTGGTCACCGCGTAATCCTTGTAGTACGGTTCGTGGTTGAACGCGGGAAAACGATCGACGGCGAGCTCGAACGCGGCCTCCATGCCGTTCTCCTTGCCGTCGCCGCGTTGAATGCTATCGACGAAGAACAACTTGCCGCCCGGTTTGAGGACGCGCGCCATCTCCTTGGCGACAGTGGAGCGCACGGCTCGTGGGAGCTCGTGGAATAAATACACGTTCGTGATCATGTCGAACTCGTTATCCTCGAGAGGCATGTCTTCGGCGTTCGCTTCGACGAGTCGAAGGCTACCACCCTTGCCCTCGAAGCGCTTGTTGAGCTTGCGAGTCGCCTCGAGGTAGTGCGGCGAAAGCTCGAGCGCAGTGCTCTGGAGTTCCGGGTGGTTGTCTCGCACGAAGGAGAGGAAACGACCGGTGCCGGAGGCGACGTCTAAGTGCTTCGTCGCGCTCGCGTCCCGGTTGCGCATGAAATCCGCAATGTACGGCAACACCCGACGACGCATGGCGTCGGCGGATCCCAAGAAGAGCGTCTCGACTTGGAAATCGTACAGTCTCGCGCTCTGCGCGCTCAACCAACCGTCCGTTTGGTAGTGGAAGTTTTGCAAGTAGTAATCCGGGTATCTCTTCGGATCGGCGAGGTAACTCTCGCGCAACTCTTGTCCGTTCTTCGCGTTTCTTCGCTCCGCCACGACGCGTTGGTCCCGCGCGTTGGCTCTCGCCAACGCGCTCACCGCCAACGGATTCCATTGCGACGCCGGCGCCGTCGTCGGGTCCATATCGTACGGAAACTTATACACACCGCTCTCCACGAACTCCAACTCAGTCTTAAACACGTCCAAGATGGCGCCCATGTGCTGCTCCAAAAACTCGCTCACCTTTTGCGCCTGCATCTCGGACATGTCGCTCCCATCCATCGTCTTCTTCACGATCGGCGCCGTCTCCGCGCTCCCTCGATCCTCATTCATCACCACTCGCGCCACCGCCTGCGCGATGGCGACGACGTCCAGATCCCTCCCGTCCGTCTCTCTCGAATTGGCGACGCCCTGCGCCAGGAAAAACGCGAATCGAAGTCCCGCCGACGACGTGTACGCCGTCCGCGTCGCCGCCTTTTTCGCCTCCTCGGGCAAGAGTTCATCCACGCGCGCGCGTAACTCTTCCAACGCGCGCGCGAGCGGCGGCGACGACGACGACGACGACGACCCCATCGCCGGCGCCGACGCATTCATCGCGCGCGTCACCGTCGTCATCGCGTCGCCTCGCCGCGTCATCGTCATCGTCATCATCTTTCGCGGTCGCGTCACGCGCGCGGACGCGACCGACGCGACCGTCGCGGACGACGCGAACGGCGCGACGGACATGATACACGCGCGCTCGCTCGCTTCTCGGCTCGCTCGATAACCCGCGCGCGCACCGTCGTCGACCGATCAATGCGGCGACGCGACCGCGCGCCACCGTCATCCACGTCCCGGGGGGGTGACGTCGACGACGGCACGCGCGCGAGTCCTGACCCCTCGCGTACCCCCCCCCCGCGACGCGACCACGCCCACACACACACGCGTGCTTCTCTACGACCCAGGCGTCCGATATTTTTAGAAACCATACATCTATCTATACATATCTGTATATTAATCGGACTATACGTACGTATACCATCATCCGAGAGGCCTAGCTTTTAAGGCACACGAAGGGTGACGGTGATCCACCGCAGAGGCGCGAGGACGACCATCATGGGCCGGACAACGCGCTCGGACGCGGATGTCATCCACGTTTCACGTCCGTCTTCGCGTGGACGCGGTGTCGCTCGCGCTCTTTCATCACGGTCCGTGTTCGCGAACGCAGCCGAGGACGCGACGCGACGTCGAGTGAGGACGATTCCATCACATCACGCCTCCTCTCCTCTGAGGCGTCGTCTCCACCGCGTCACCGCCGGTCCCGGCACGCGAAGCGCCTCCACGCGACACGTTCCGAACGACGAGCGCTCGTTCGTGCCGTCACTCTCGCCCGTCGTCTCCGCGTCGTCGTCGTCGTCGTCGTCGTCGAAGCGTAAACCTCGCTCGCACAGCGCCGCGGCGCCCTCCTCGGACTCGCACGTCAAAATGGCGAAACTCTCCCCGTCGGGAATGAAACACCTCTTGATCCTGTGTGTCACCTCCGCCTCGCACGCCGCGACGACGTCCGCGGCGTTTCGTCGACGACGCGGGAGATCGTAGACGACGCACGGATTCTTCGAGCGCGAGTGTCGCTCGAGCTCGTCGTCCTCGACGCGCCATTGGCTCTGCCAGCCGTAGCGCAATTGATTATACTCGGGCGTCCCTTTCTCATCGATGGCGTACCCCGACCCGGCGACGCGGAAAAACGGTGCGAAATTACCCTCGCTCATCGTTCGTCCTCGATTCTCTCGCGCGCGTCTCGATCGTCGACGACCGACGACCGACGGAGTGTGCGGTTCGTCACCTGTCGAAAACGCTCGAAACGGCTCATTCCTTTCTTCTTCAATTAGACTTTCGATTCGTACTGTACACTATTACACGGTATCTCATAACGATATCCAATGGTGATAAATACGTGCCCATCGCATTCGCGCCAGCCCCGTCGGCGCGCGTCTCGCGCGCCTCGCACGTCGTCGCGCGCGAGCGTCGACGGTCGACGCCGACGGCGCGAACGATGGCGATGGCGATGACTTCTTCGCGCGCGCTCGTCTCGCCTCGAGCGCCGACGGTGACGCGCGTCGCGAGAGAGAGACGACCGAGGGCGCGCCCCGCGGCGGCGCGCGCGCGCGAGGGCGACGCGGGAGACGACGCGCGCGCGAGCGCGAGCGCGTCGTCGAGCGATGCGCGCGGGCGCGTCGCGAGCGCGCGCGAGGGCGACGCGGACGGGCGCGAGGGGCGCGCGCGCGCGAGGGACGGTGGACGAGCGACGACGTCGAGGGGGAACGGGAGATTCGTGGCGAACGGGAACGATGACGCCGGACGGCGAGACGGGACGGGGGACGGCGCGACGCGGCGGCGGGCGAACGAGACGTACGTGTCGACGTCGCGGACGCGCGCACGAGGACGAGACGAAGGTCGAGGCGCGGCGAGACGAGAGGAAATATTACTCACGCGGGGATTGATTCTCAACAAGCTCGTCGTGACGCGCACGAGTGGATCGCGGTTGGGCGTCGCGACGGAGCTTTGGGTGGACACGGACGAGTGGGAAGTCGTGGCGTTGGACGTGCGACAGAACGCGTTCGTCGGAACGGTGGACCACGTGTTGTTGGAGTCGTTGAGACAAGTCGGGGATGTGATTTTGGTGCACGACGAGGACGCCGTCGAGCAGCGATGGAGCGCGTACGGGTACTCGCAGGTGGTGGGGAAAGACGTCGTCACCGAGAGCGGACAATTCATCGGTCGGGTGAGAGATTTCGAGTTCGATCCCGAGGACGGGGCGATCGCGAGATTGATCGTGGACGCGTGGGGCGTGCCCACGGTGCCCGAGGGCGTGGTGTCCACGTACGCCGTGGACGTGGCTGAGGTCATCGAGTGCGGACAAGAGCGCATTCTCGTCGCCGAGGACGCAGAGAGTCGAGTCGAACAGCTCAGCGTGAGCGTATTACAACGACTCGCGCTCACCGCGCCGCCGTGGGAGGAGGAGGAGATGTACGGGGACGAGTATTACGCCGATGCCTACTACGGCGAGTACGGCGAGCGCGCGGCTCGATCTCGACGCGTCGTGGACGAGTACGCGGCGTACTCGGACCGACGACGCGGAGATGAGCGCGCACCGGCGATGCGATCTGCGTACGAGCGACCTCGCGCGCGACGAGAGGGTATTCCTCTCGTTCGACCGACGCAGCCGTACGAGCGCCGCGACGTCGACGGAGGCTACGGCGACCGTCCCGGGTTCAACGATTGGGTCGTTCGCGACACTCGACGCACCGAGCGCGAGTTTGAAACCGTGGACGCGTACTGGGAACCCCCCACGCGTCGCGCGAGCGTCGCGGCGTCCCCGCCCGCCGGTCGATTCCCTCGCGGCGGCGAACCGCCGCGCGGAGACAACCGCCGACCTCGATCGCCGACGAATCCGTCGCCACCACCCGCGACTCGCGCGCCGAGACGACCGAACGATATCCCTCGATCGTCCGGCACCTTTGACGCCGCCGAGGACATGCTCTGAGCGTCGACGCCGTCCTCGCGTCCTCGAGTGACGTACTACACATAAACATTTCTTCGGACATTAGATTACATACTGTATATTTTTAAGCCTATCCATAACTCATTTTACGAGATGACGTGATGACGTCGACGGCTATCCTCGACCGCATCAACCGCGCGCGCGTCGCGCTCGCCAGTCGACGACGCGTGTCTCGTCTAGCCCCTCGCGCGGTCGAACGGAAGTCCGCTTCACGCACATCATGTTCGCGTCGATCTCTCACGCGCGCGCGCTCGGCGCGACGTCCGCCAAGGGCGTCCCGAACGCGCTGTCCCGAAAAGCGTCGCCATCGGACGCGCGTCGATCGCGACGCGTCGTGCGCACGCGCGCGGAGGACGCGGGCGCCGAGGCGGGGGCCTCGACCGAGCCCGCCGGTACGCCGGTGAAGAAGACGTCCATGCTCGTCATCGGCGCCACGGGGACGCTCGGAAGACAGGTAGTGCGACGGGCCCTGGATGAGGGCTACGACGTCCGGTGCTTGGTGCGACCGAGACAAAACCCGGCGGATTTCTTGCGTGATTGGGGCGCGACGACTGTTTCGGCTGATTTGACGAAACCTGAGACGTTGCCGCCGGCGTTCGTGGGCGTGCACACGGTGATCGACGCGTCGACGGCGAGACCGGAGGAAGACTCGTACGCGATCGACTGGGACGCTAAGGTGGCGACCATTCAAACCGCGGCGGCGATGGGCATCTCGCGATACGTGTTCTACTCGATCGATCAATGCGATAAGCACAGAGAAGTTCCGTTGATGAACATGAAGTACGCGGTGGAGGAGTACTTGAAGGTGAGTGGGATGGATTACACGGTGCTTCGGTTGTGCGGTTTCATGCAGCCGCTTATCGCGGGATACGCCGTCCCGGTTCTCGAGGAACAACCGCTCTGGGGTACGGATGACGACACGAAGACGGCGTACTTGGACACGCAAGACGTGGCGAAGATGACGCTCGCCGCGGTCCGTAGAGAAGAGGCGGCGAACAAGGTGATGACGCTCGCCGGCCCCAAGTCGTACAGCGTTCGCGAAGTCATCGCGCTGTGCGAAAAGCTCGGTGGCGCGGAAGCCAAGGTTTCCAAGGTGCCGGTCGGTTTGTTGAAGCTCACACGCGCGGTCACTCGCTTCTTCCAGTGGTCCGGCGCGGCGAGCGACCGTTTGGCGTTCGCGGAAGTGTTGGCGAGCGGAATCAAATTTGAAGCCGACATGACGGAGACGTACAAGATTTTGGGGATGAGCGAGGACGAGGTGACCACGCTCGAGCAATATTTAGAAGAGTACTTCTCCAAGATTTTGGCGAAATTGAAGGAAGTCGGCGGCGAATCGAGACAGCGCGACTTCTACCTTTAAGCACGGCTCGGCGTCTCCGCAAATGTAATAGTTGCACAACAGTTCATTCTAACAAAATTCCTTCTACTCCTCCTCTTTCGTCTTATTCTCGACGCTCGATCGCGCCTCCTCGCTCACGCTTTCATCCACCACTTTCTTCTCGCTCACGTCGAGCGCTTCCATCTTTTCCGAAACCTCCTCCGCGTCCGCGGAGGGCGTCTCCAAAGGAGGCGGAGGCGGAGGCGCGCTCGGCGCCAGCGGCTCTGTCTCGGACTCTGAATCTACGATCTTTTCTTCTGACACCGTCCCAGCGCTCGACGTCGACGCATCCACGGGCGACTCGCGCACCTCCTCCTCCACTGGCGGAGGAGGAGGAGGAGGTGGTGGGGGTGGTGGGGCTGGAGGCACGGGAGGCGAAGACGGAACCGCCGCCGCCGCCGCTGCTGTCGTCGCGGACGACCAACGTACCGGCGGTGGCACCGCCACCGGTTCGTTCGACACCACAGGTGTCGGCGCGGGATCACTCAGAGTCTTCAATTCGGTCGGTTTCCGTCCCAATTGTATCGCCTGCGTCAAATCGAACGCTCGCCACTCGGCGAACTCGCGCCGTCGGGCGCAGTCCTCGTCCCGCGTCACTCGCCTCTCCTCCGGCAGTTCCTCGAAATGTTCGAGCGCTCGTAAAAACGTCGACGCCGCGCTGAACGCTTCGACGGTATCTTTGGTTCGCTTTCCCGCGCGGTCGGCGCGGTCGGCGCGGTCGTACACCTCGAGCGCGAATTTTCGACAGGTGGAGAAATCCATGCGAACGTCCCCGGATAACGGCGTCGATCGTTTCGTTCGCTGCGCGCGCGCGCGCGTCGAGTCAGTCAATCGCGTGTCTGTCGTCCGTCTCGCGCGCGCGCACCTCTAAGACGTCCAACACGGCGCGCAGAGCGTCATCGGGACGCGGGTGTAAACTCATGCCAACCTCCACCGCGCGCATTCGACAGTAATACGCCACCGTGGGCGCGATGCGCGCGATTTCTCTCGCGCGCGCGATGAACTGCTGCATTTCTCTCGGCGCGCGCGCGGTAGCGCCGGCGCTCGCGCGCGCGTCCGCGGGCATGGCGGACGAAGAGTGTGGGCGCGGGACGAGGCGGGCGGTTGGTCGGTTGACTTGTCCCGACGCTCTCTACGGCGCGGATCGATCGCGCGATGTCGTCGGTCGACTACAGCGCCTCGGGGCGCGTTGATTACAATTTAATTTTCGTCGTCGTCTACGTCGGCGTCTTCGGCGTCCTCGGCGTCCTCGAGACACTGTTGATAGAGCAAATCGTGGTGTTCGCACACGGATCGAGGACAGACGGAGAACATGGCGGACGAACTCTGCGCGCTCTTCGTCACGCACATTCTGCACGAGGACTTTCCGACCGATATGCACCCAGAATAATCGACGTCGGTGTGTCCGAGGGTGCGACAGTAACGCTCCGAGTATTGGAAAATACCGCGCTTGGCGTCCTCTAAATTCGGAAGACACACCTCCGTCTCGGCGTCGGCGTTACGCGTCGACGCCTGATTGTCGAACATTTTCTGTCGTCGAGCGACGTCTGCGGCGGGACGGCGTTTGGGTCTACCTAGACGAACTCTTTCCTTACCCGATGAGCTCTCCTCTTCGACGACGCGTTCTTTCGGATCCGGATCGCAACCTTTCACGTCGTACGCGTCGCAGACGTGGTGAGAACATCGCACGTACGACTTGACTTGCGTCGCGGCGGCGGATCCGTCGATGAAACAACTCTGACATCCCTCGCTCGATTTATCGTCGCATCCGAGCGGTCGCTCCTCGTCACCCATACACGCCTTGTTGTATTGGCGAAACACGCCATGCCTGGACTCCACGTGCGCCGGGGCGCACGACGAGGAGGCTTTGATGCTATCGTCCTCGGCAAACATGGGCACGACTCCGAGGGAGGCTTCGCGCTTAGATTTCTTTTCCGATTTCTTCTTTTTATCGCGGCTCGACTTGGCGTCGTCATCGTCGTCGTCGACGTCGTCGGCTTTGTCAACCTCCTTCTCGTCGCCGTCGTCGACCGCGGCGGACTTTTTCTTCTTCTCACCAGTGTCAGCGTCATCGTCGTCGTCGTCGTCGTCGTCTTTGGTCTTAGTTCCCTTGGAAGGAGATTTTTTCGTCTTTGAGGAATCCTTATCCGCGTCCACGTTCTCGCCGGCGCGTTTCGCGTCCTTCGCGTCGGAAGACTTTTTACCAGTAAAGCGCTCCTTCATGCCCTTGAGAATTCGATCCGTCGTCGCTTTGAGCGGCTGTAACGTGGGATCGGCCGTTTTTAACGTGTTTTCTCCGCCTCTGATCTCCATCGTTCCCGGTTTCGTCGACGCGCCCGAGTAGAGCACGGCGCCGACGCCGCACGCCACGACGGCGGACACCGCCACCGCGGCGTACTTGACCGTCGACACTTTCAGGCCCATGAATCGACGCACGCGCAGCTTGGCGGTTCCATCTAATAGAGACGCCGTCTCGCTCTCCTCCACGAGCTCGCGCTCGCGCTTCTTTTCCGCGCGTCTTCGTTCCCTCTTGGCGCGTTTCGCCTCCTTTGCCTCCTCGCGTCTCCGACGCTCCTCCTCCTCCCGTTTCGCCCGCGCGCGCTCCTCTCGACGTCTCTCCACGTCACGCCTCGTGACGAATCCAAACCCTTGTTCTTCATCCAACGCCGCGCTCCGCGCGCGCTCTAATCCTCCCGCGAACTCGTCGTCGTCGCTCTCGTCGCTCTCGTCGCTCGCCGCGCCGCCCAAACGCTCCGCCACTAATTTAGACGTCTTTCGCATCCTTCGTCTCCGTTCACTATCCCTCCCGAACGTGCTGTGCGTCGGCGACACACTTCCACCGTCATCGGACGCATCATCCCCGGCGCGATGCCACGCGCTTCGTCGCCTCGACCGTTCGCCCTCGCCCGCGTCGGCGTCGCCCGCGTCGCGGTCCCAAACCGCGCGCTCCTCGTCCCACCGCGCCTCCTCCTCCTCCTCCTCCTCGCTCGCCGACCCACCGCCGAAGCGATCGAACCGTTCGCACTCAGACACCGTCACCGACGCGTCTCCCGCGTCCGACGACGTCTCCGAACGTCCATCCGCGCGTCCTCGCGCGCAACACTTCATGGATGATCACACACCGCGTTCGAACGAATCGCAAAACCACGCGTCGTCTCGACGCGTCGTCTCCGACGCCTCCGACGCCTCTTCACGCCTCGAACGACGACGCGTCTCGTCGTTCACCCGCGTCGCGCGTCTCCTCTCGCCCCGCGCGCGCGTCTGCGACCGACGCGTCGTCGCGCGCGCGCGGGTCCTCTTTCAACACCCACATACATACACATAAAAGTCTCAGTATACTACTACATGTATCGTAGTGTCACCATACATACAACCATCCGTATCCACAGGTTCGAATGCGCGCGCGCGGTATCGCGACGCGTTCGTTCGTTCGCGAAGACGCTCGGTGCAGCGCACGTCGACGACGCGCGCGTCGCGTCGCGCGCGGTGTCGCGTCGACCGCGCGTCGTCGAGATACCGCGCGCGATATTTTCCACGTCGGCGTCGTCGCGCGACTCATCGACCGACCGACGCATCGACCGACGCATCGACCGCACGACTCATCGCCCCGTCGTCGACGCGAATCGATCGATCGATCGATCGATCGATCGATCGATCGATCGACGACGACCGAGACGCGCCGCGCGCGCGATGCGTCGATCGAACGAACGAACGGATACATATATATTTTTCCAAGCACCCCTCGTCCCCGTCGTCCATCGTCGTCCTCGTCGTATCATCGCGCGCGCCCCCGGTCGACGATCGACGCCGACGCGCGCGCGCCCTCCCCCCCTCGCCTCGCCTCTCCTCTCCGCGCCCCCGGTCGACGCGTGCGATCGAATCGAATCGAATCGACCGAGATCGATCGACCGACGCGCGTCGCGCGACCGAGATCGGTCGATCGACGCGCGTCGCGCGACCGAGGTCGACCGACCGACCGACGCGTCCGTCCACGCGTCCCCGCGCGTCCGTCCGTCGCGACGTTTCGCGCGGGCGAGAGAGAGATATTATTCACGCGCGTTCGTCCACGTGGGATTGATTGTCTTTTCCGTCCATCGCGCGCGACGTGATATGCCATTATCGACGGTTCATGACTCGTCATACATACATACACGGAGAGATCCCCCCACGACGCCCGCCCGGGATGGATATTTGTACGTCTCATCCACACCGATGGGATCTCGACCGCGGACGGCGTCGCGCGATCGCGCGAGTGATGTACATAAAACACAAAACACACCGAATACACGGTCCATCACCGTGCTCGACTACGACCGTTCATCGTCCATCGTCCATCGCGCGTGTGTCAGATGAACGGACATTCGGAAAGGACCGACCGCGACCGACCGACCGCGCGCGCGACCGACCGCGCGTCCGATGGATCCGTCTCCGAACGGAACGTCCGTCGCGTCGTCGCGCGGTCGAGGACGCACACCGCGACGCCGCGATTCGGGTCGATCGGTTCGTTTTTTATCTTCATCGTTCACGCACCGTCGTCGTCCACGCGGAACGTCCATCGATCGGACGCGCGTCGATCGATTCGATTCGATCGCGCGCTCCGTCTCGGTGGTGACGCCGCGATCGAGCGATCGCGCGATCGATCGCGAGACGACGGCGACGCGCACGGCGACTCGATCGACGACGCCCGTCGATGCGCGAACGATGGATGTGAATATCGCGCGTTCGAATGCACGCTCCCCGCGGTCGAGGTCGGTGACGACGAGCGACGACGGTGATGGGAACACGGGTGACGCCGATCGCGAGTGCGCGCGAAGGCACTCGTTCAGTACTGATTGTTCGGCGATGACGACGGCGACGGCGACGCGCGGCGTCGCGCGGGATGACGACGTCGACGCGCGCGCGGGCGTGACCGGTGATGATGATGTCGACGTCGACGTCGATGTCGATGCGTGTGCGATGAACGAAGCGTCCGTGACGCGTCTGCGCGCGCTCGCGGCGGCGCGCGGCGACGTCGCGACGCCCGACGGCGCGGAGCTTCACGCCGACGTGTGCGCGACGTTGTTGCGCCGGGAGGGGACGTGTGGGCGCGACGCGGTGATGACGCGCGCGGGGAGAGATGCGGGGGGGACGTGGCATCACGCGCCGTATCGCGGGCAATTGGTGGAATGGATATTGGACGTGTGCGCGGGCGAGCGATACGGGCCGACGACGGCGGACGTGGCCGTCGCGTACACGGTGCGCGCGAGACGCGCGAGACGCGCGCGCGATGAACTCGAGTGTGAACGCGTGGAGGAGGAGGGCGCGATTCGATAAGAGGGGGTGGTGTGGTGTGGTCGTCGCGCGTGTCGGTCGTTGTGTGACGCGTGGAGGGGGTGTGGATGGACGCGCGAGCGGAGCGGACGCGCGAGACGGGGCGCGAGACGAGAGACTGACGAATCGATTACGCCGCGCGCGCGTTGTGTTTTGTCGACGCACAGGATCGCGTCCTTTCGAAAACCGTCGTGCCGAAGACGTCTTTACATCTCGTCGCGTTGTGTTGTTTGCAGATTGCGGTCAAGTACGAAGAGATTGAGGAACGAGTGCCGACGATGGCCAAGCTTCGAGCGTGGACGTCCAACATGTACTCGTCGGATATCATTCAAAAGATGGAGTTGGCGGTGCTCATCGAACTCAAGTGGGAGCTGGGCGTGCTCACGCCGGCGCACTTTTTGGAGTCCTTCTTGGCGATGACGTGCAACGGAACGACGGCTGAGGATGAAGTCGATGTCGGGGTGTGGACGCCGCGGTATCGCGAAGATCTCAGGGAGCTCGTGTGTCAGTTGTACTCGCTGTGCGTGCACGACGTCGAGTTGACGAATAAGCCGCCATCGCGCGTCGCCGCCGCCGTGATCGCGGCGGCGCGACTCAACTTGGGTCTGAAGCCTCTGTGTCCGCCCGCGCTTCGTACCGTCGCGAACGTTGTGCCGCAACAGATTTATCCCATCGTCATGCGGATCCACAGAATGTGGGAGGAGGCGTGCGCCGAGGACGAGACGATGGATCACGACGCCGAGGAAAAGGCGCCGGCGAAGAACTTCAGCTCGCTCGCGATCGATGTCCCAGATGTCAACACGGAACTATATGAGGATCAGAAACAGAGATTGACGGAGAACGCGTCGCCTGTGTCTCCGTTTGACATGCACTGGGACGAATGAGTCTCGCTCGCCGCCGCCGCCGCCCTCGCCTGAATGTGTATATTTACCGGCATTAAGCGGCATCATTGTTCAGGGAGGGTGAGAGACAGAGAGGGAGAGAAGAGAGAGAGAGAGAGTGAGAGAGAGAGAGAGAGAGAGAGAGAGAGAGAGAGAGAGAGAGAGAGAGAGAGAGAGAG
>Ga0181568_10000194_pt1 | contig 51135 bp, 43 predicted proteins | sample 101ome_20_FD_133758 | JGI IMG/M metagenome (GOLD analysis project Ga0181568, IMG submission 133758) | Coastal salt marsh microbial communities from the Groves Creek Marsh, Skidaway Island, Georgia - 101404AT metaG (megahit assembly) | ecosystem: Environmental > Aquatic > Marine > Intertidal...
GCTCGGTGGCCAACCTCTCCACGTGGAGGGGAAAGCATAGTCCACTGGACATAAAATGGAGGTAGAAAAAATGAACAAGAATACCCTAAAAACAAGCCTACGAATGATGATTGTACTTGGCGCTCTCGTCCTGATTGCTCAGGGCGCTGCTGCAACCAACGTCGACGCCGATGGTGCATACGATGATTGGGGCAAGTACATGGGAGCAGGTATTGCTCTCGGACTTGCTGCTGTTGGTGCTGGAATTTCCCAGGCCGCTATCGGTAGCGCTGCTGTCGGAATGATTGCAGAAGATGGATCCAAGTTTGGTCCTGCACTCATCTTCACGGCTCTTCCTGAGTCGATTGTTATTCTCGGTGCATTGCCACTCTTCCTCTGAAGATTGGTTTCGAAACAGACCCGTTCTGTTTGACCGAAGGAGATGATACTATGACACTTGAAACACTTGCAAAAGACATTGCTGCGTCTGCGGAAGCGCAAGCGAAAGCAATGATCAAAGAAGCGAAAGCAGAAGCAAAGACAATTGTCGGAGATGCAGAAGCCAAGGCGACATCCATTCGTGATGAAGCCCAAGCCCGTGCTGAGCGTGAAGCCCAACAAATCTCGCAAGAGATGGTTGCGAGCGCTCGTCAAGGCAACCAGAAAGAATTGCTCATCGCACGACGTGGCGTCCTAGACGCGACCTACGATGCAGCCAAGTCGCAACTTGCAGACCCAGGAATGAAGGGGCGTGCAACGCTCCTCAAATCCTTGCTCAAGCGTGCTGATGGTGTTTCTGGTAAGGATTTCGTAATTCGACCAGTCTCAGTTGATGCTGCTGCGCTGAAGAAAGAAGCAGGTTCTCGGACCATCGGTGATGAAATCGATGGCTTGGGCGGATTTATGATGGAAGCAGCTGACGGATCGGTCTCATTCGATTTCCGATTCGACTCTCTTCTTGACCGCACCTGGACCGAAGAACGTGCTGCGATTAACGAAACACTGTTTGGATGAGGGATGAGATATGTTTTCGGGTAACGTACCATATGTAGCGTCACGAGCCAAGGCTCGACGACAGGCATTGATGGACAAGGCCCGTTTGCGACAGCTCATCAATCAATCACCAGAACAGTTGACGAATACAGTTGCTGAGAGCGGATATCAAAACGAAATCAACCTCTATGCGTCTCGATACACTGGAGGCGATCTCGTTGAGGCTGCACTTACGCACAATCTTGAGAATGAACTTGACAACATGCTTTCGCATTGTCGGGGCAAGGTTCGAAAGGTTGTCGAAATTTACTCCAGCCGATACGAATACCAAAACGCAAAAGCAGTTCTACGTGCTGTTGCCAATGGAATCGAAGCAGAGAAACTTAGCAAAGACATTCTTCCGGATTTGAACGATATCAACACACCATGGATCAAGATTCTTGAAAGTTCAGATGACCTACGCTCTGCGGCACAACAAATGCGTCGCAAGTCGTTTGGTTCAGCACTTACGAACCTTCCAGAAGATGCTCGCCTCGCCCACTACGAGGACGCACTGGATCGCCACTACTTCGCCGCCTCATTGAGGGCTCTCGGATACAGTGGAAATGATTCACGCTATCTGCGCAACGTACTGGCAACAGAAATCGACCATCGAAACATCTTGAACGTCCTTGAGGCTTCAGCCTTCGGAATCGAAGGCAATGCACTCTACGAGGAACTGATTCCTGGAGGCCGATTGATGCCACAGCGCTCCCTTTCATCCATTGCCAATGGTGGACGAAGCGCCATGATGGATGTGTTGAGAAGCAATGCTAAGTTCGATATCGCTGGATTCGAAGACGCACTTCAAACCTCAGAAAAAGAACGTTCGCTCGATGCTGTCGTTACTTGGCTCCACGCAAGAGAATACGCACAGATGCAAAAGATGAGCTACCTCCATCCTGTATCTGCGCTACCTATCGTATACTACATCGCTATGAAGGTCAAGGAGGTCACAGACCTCCGAATGATCGTTCGTGGCCGATTCGCAGGTTTGCCGCCTGAAATCCTAGAGGCTCACATTCTATGAGGTGAAAACATGGAAATTGCAGTCGTAGGAACACCAGAATTTACACTCGGATTCCAGCTTGCTGGTATCTCGACATTATACAATCCAGAAGGTGAAGAGGAACGCATCAAAGTGTTTCGCGACCTTCTCAACTCAAAGGATGTTGGAATTGTTGTGGTTGACTCCGCAGTTCTTTCATCCTTGCCAGACCGATTGCGCTCGCAATTGTCTGGTTCTGTCTCTCCGACGGTTCTTGGAATCGGAACGGATGAAGACAACACGCTCAGAGAAACCATTCGAAGAGCAATCGGAGTCGACCTATGGAAATGATGTTCCAAAATGGAGGAAAAGAACATGAGCAAAGAAGGAGTAATTTACCGAATATCGGGGCCTGTGGTTACCGCAACAGGAATGAGCGCAGGAATGTATGACGTTGTCCGTGTGGGCAATGAAGGATTGATGGGAGAAGTCATCGAATTGCACGGTGACAAAGCTGTTATCCAAGTCTACGAAGATACGTCAGGCATTCGACCTGGTGAACCAGTTATCAACACAGGTGAAACCCTCTCGGTATCACTTGGACCTGGTTTGTTGACCCAAATTTACGACGGTATCCAACGACCTCTTCCTACCTTGGAAGAAGTCATGGGTGTGTTCATTACTCGTGGTGTCGATGCTGATGCGTTTGACCTTGAGAAGAAGTGGACCTTCGAAGCCGTTATCGAAAAGGGTGCATCTGTTGAAGGCGGACAAGTCATTGGTCACGTTCAAGAGACTGAAACTATTGTTCACAAGATCATGGTACCTCCAACCATGAGCGGTGTAGTCAAGGACATCAAGTCTGGTGACTTCAATGTCACAGAGACTGTTTGTACGCTTGAAGATGGATCTGAAATCCAGATGATGCAAAAGTGGCCTGTTCGAACACCTCGTCCTTACCGACAAAAGTACGCACCCGACACACCATTGATCACCGGTATGCGTATTCTCGATTTCCTCTTCCCACTTGCAAAGGGTGGTGCAGCGGGTATTCCTGGCCCATTCGGTTCTGGAAAGACGGTTACACAACAATCACTCGCAAAGTATTCTGACGCTCAAATCGTTGTCTACATCGGCTGTGGCGAGCGTGGAAACGAGATGACAGAAGTATTGGACGAGTTCCCTCACTTGATTGACCCGAACACCGGTAAGCCTCTCATGAACCGAACGGTCATGATTGCAAACACTTCCAACATGCCTGTAGCTGCTCGTGAAGCATCTGTATACACTGGAATTACCATTGCAGAGTATTTCCGTGACATGGGCTACGACGTTGCTCTCATGGCAGACTCCACCTCTCGATGGGCTGAAGCAATGCGTGAGATTTCCTCTCGTCTTGAAGAGATGCCCGGTGAAGAAGGATATCCTGCGTACCTTTCATCCCGAATTGCAGAATTCTACGAACGAGCTGGACGTGTTGAGACAAAGAACGGCGACGATGGGTCGGTTACCGTTATTGGTGCTGTAAGCCCACCTGGTGGTGACATCTCCGAACCTGTTTCGCAAGGTACGCTCCGAATTGTCAAGGTTTTCTGGGGATTGGATGCAGGTCTTGCACGACAACGTCACTTCCCTGCGATCAACTGGCTCAATTCGTACTCTTTGTATCCTCAGAGTCTCAACCAATGGTTCCGTGACAATATTGCACAGGATTTCCCAGAAATCCGAACCCAGATCAGTGGTTTGTTGCAAATTGAAGCAGAGTTGCAAGAGATTGTCCAACTTGTTGGTTCCGATGCACTACCGGTCGACCAACAACTCACTCTTGAAGTTGCACGTATGATTCGTGAATTCTTCTTGCAACAAAATGGATTCCACGATGTTGACGCTTACTGTGACATTCATTTGCAATACTCCATGTCCAAGGCCATTCTCAGTTTCCAAGAAGCTGCTAAGAATGCAATGGCTGCTGGTGCACAACTCAACGATGTTGTCAACGTTCCAGCACGAACCGCACTTATGCGTGGACGATTTGAGAAAGGATACATCGACACCATCGATTCCATGGTCAAAGACATGGTCGATGAAATCGCTGGAACTGTGGAGGACAACTAGGACGTGATATCATGACAGGAAAAGAATACCGAACCATTACCGACGTCAAGGGACCACTGGTTTTCTTGAACAAGACCGAACCAGTTGCTTTTGGTGAAATTGTTACCATCCGTCTCGCTGATGGATCGATCAAGAACGGACAAGTTCTCGATACCTCAGACGACCTTGTGATTGTCCAAGTTTTCGAAGGAACTGCAAAGATTGACCGAACCGCAGGTGTTACCTTCATGGGCGACGTTTTCAAGCTCCCTGTGAGCAAAGATCTCGTTGGTCGAATTCTCGATGGTGCAGGCCGACCTCGTGACGGTGGACCTGACATCGTCGCTGAAGAAAATGCTGACATTATCGGGGCTGCTATCAACCCATTCAGCCGACAGAGTCCTCACGATTTCATTCAGACAGGAATCTCGGCTATTGACTGCTGTACAACACTCGTTCGTGGACAAAAGTTGCCAATTTTCTCAGCATCTGGTCTTCCACACAACGACATTGCACTGCAAATCGCTCGTCAAGCAAAGCTCAAGGGCAGCGATGAGCAATTTATTGTCGTTTTCTGTGCAATGGGTATTACTGCTGAAGAATACAACTTCTTCCGTTCCGACTTGGAGCGAACTGGTGCGCTTGAGAACGCTGCATTGTTCGTCAATCTCGCCGACGACCCTGCTGTCGAGCGAATTATTACGCCTCGTCTTGCATTGACTGCTGCAGAATATCTCGCCTTCGAGCACGACTACCACGTTCTCGTTATCTATACGGACATGACCAACTACTGTGACGCACTTCGACAAATTGGTGCAGCACGTGAAGAAGTTCCTGGGCGACGTGGTTATCCCGGTTACATGTACACTGACCTTGCTATGCTCTACGAGCGCGCTGGAATTGTTAAGGGTAAGAAGGGATCGATTACACAATTCCCAATTCTGACCATGCCTGGTGACGATATTACGCACCCAATTCCTGACTTGTCCGGATACATTACTGAAGGACAGATCGTTATTTCTCGTGAACTTCACCAACAAGGTATCTACCCGCCGATCAACGTTCTTCCATCACTTTCTCGATTGATGGGTTCCTGTATCGGTGCTGACACAACACGTGAAGACCACAAATCTGTATCCGATCAAATGTACGCTGCTTACGCTCAGGGCCGTGAACTACGCGGTCTTGTTGCGATTGTTGGTGAAGATGCGCTGAACGAGCGTGACAAGCAACTTCTTGACTTCTCTGGTGTCTTCGAAGACCGTTTCCTACGTCAATCTCGTGACGAGGACCGTTCCATCGATGAAACGCTTGACTTGTGCTGGGAATTGATGTCCTCCATCGATACGAAGTACCTTGTCCGTCTTGACCAAAAGTGGATTGAGAAGTACCATCCTGACAACAAGGCTTGAATTCTGAGGTGAAACCATGGCGCTTGACATCAAACCAACCCGAAGCGAGTTGATCAAACTCAAGGGTCGCATCAAGCAAACCAAGAACGGTTACAAACTTCTCAAAATGAAGCGTGACGGTCTTTTCCATGAGTTCCGACAACTCCTCGCTGAAATGATTGAAGCAAAGCGCGAAATTACGGAAGCGTTCCGTCTTGCAAAGCAACGAATTGACCTCGCTAATGCGATCGAAGGTGGACTCGCTGTTCGTGCAGCAGCCATTGCCAACAGTGCACATCCTGAAGTTGAAGTCGAACGACGAAACATCATGGGTGTTGTTGTACCGAGTGTTAGTGGAACCAATCTCAAGTCAACTTTTGCTGAGCGTGGGGTTGGTTTCATCGGTTCATCACCGTACATTGATGAAGCAAGCGACAGTTTTAGCGAATTGATTGAGAAGATTGTCAAGGCTGCTGAAATGGAAGCTACACTGAAGCGACTTCTTGAAGAAATTGAAGCAACCAAGCGAAGAGTCAATGCTCTTGAATTCAAGGTTATTCCAGAACTGGAAGAGGCAAAGGTGTTCATCCAACTTCGGCTCGAAGAAATGGAACGCGAAGAAACGTTCCGTCTCAAGCGCTTCAAGAACAAGTGAGTTCTCCAATCGCTCTGAAAAAAGGGCATGATTGATGTGGGAGTGGTGTTCAGTTCCATCTAGGGGGCCTTACAGTCATGTCTGATGTGGATGAAGAACAGTTGAATCCAATCCCTGTTTACAAGGATGCATGGAATCAGAAAGATCTCCTTGAAGGAATCGTTCAGAGATATGTCACAATACGCTCCCATGTTGGTGGATTGTGGCCTACTTGGGAAGTTGAATCCGACCAGCTCGAGGATAAGTTCGATGAACTCAATGAATATCTCGAGCGTCTTGGATGGATGGCCCGTCTCCGCCGAGGAGATATCATCCAACTAACTGCTCTCCCACTTCCCCATCGTCAATTCCCAGGGTCGAGGATTCATTTCTACATGTGGACGGCTTCAATTATTACACTGCTTTTGTCTGCACTCCGATGGATGGACAACGGCCGACCAGTAGGTGGTTGGTTTGTCGAATCAATTTACCTTGATGCACTGATTGGATTTGCAGTCCCAATTCTTGGCACGTTGTTTCTCGCATCCTTCATTCAAACCAGAATATCTGCAAAATTTGGCGTCCGTAGTGGACACATTCTTCCTATCCCCGATCCTTCTGTCTTGCTCTGGCTCTTCTCTGGATTATCGACATCATACTTCATTTGGCCGTTTGGTATCTTCTTCATCCCAACATTGCCACGTATGGATGCAAGGCCATGGCCCGACCGTAAAGCATTGGCATGGACGTCGATTTCGGTTCCTATTGTAATGCTTGTTTCTGGATTTGTGTTCTGGATTCTTGGCCTCATCTTCACAACAGACCCTTATCTGTTGTCAGGTGAACCTTACCGGGCCAACCCACCATTTTTGATTGAACTTTTCAGTACCGGTTTTGACACCTCCTATCAAACGACCCTTGATTGGGGACACCCGTTCTTCTTTGCAGCAAGTTTCCTTACCTTGGTTGGATGGCTGTTGATGCTACCAATCCCTACCTTCCCTGGTGGTCGCTTACTTGTGGCGAGAATGGGGATCGAGGAAGCTCGAAGCTCAGGAACGCAAATTCTGATGTTCATGATACTCATCACTGCAGCATTTTTCATCTTTGATGCATTCAATGGGTTTACCATTTGGATTCCAGTCTTGTCGGTACTTATCCCACTCCTGATGTTCATGGGTGGTGATCCTCGAATACCCGTCATGATGGACGGAGACCGGCCACTTACAGAGGACAGCCATCGACGTCTCGGCATTGTTCTTTTTGTTGCCATTCTGTTTGCAATTCCTGCCAAGTTTCCAGTTGAATCCGTCGAGCGATGGGATGCGGATGCAACCTATACGATTGAAGTCGATGAGTTTGCTGAACTCAATGATTCCTGGAATGCCTCACTCATGATCGAACTGGATAACCCATCGATGCAGGACCGCACCTACAGCGTATCTGGTACGATTGTTGGGACTTCATTATGGGCTTCCCAACTCTCTTGTCAAGATACGAATTGTGAAGGCGTTTTGAAACCAGGCGAATCATACTCAATTGAATTCAAAATCAATCATGCAAATACAAGTTATCAACCAACCTTTGTTGATTATCAAATTGACATTGCTTTTGATGACTCGGTATCCTTTGAGGAAAGAGGAACAATTCTCCCTCTTCTTGATGCTTCAGTAGGTGCTGAATGGCGGCATGTCCGTAGCGATGATGTCGTTCTCGCCTGTCTCGATATCTACCTCAACGAAGACTATGCAGCAAACATATCGTTCCCAGATGTGAGTGAAGACTGGTTGCCGTTCCTTTGGTTGGACGGTCAGGCAGGTCTATCCCAATCACTTTCCTCAGATGACGTCATGGTGTGTTTGAATGGAGTTGATCAAGCCCTTCCATTCAATGCTCAATCCTTGCTCGAGCGCGTGAACATTGACAACTCATCCTTCATGGTCGGTTTTGACGCAACATGGCCTCACATCGTGTCCTCGTCCGAGAACGGTTGGCTTATCGATGAATTCCATTCATGGGGTTCGCCATTCAATCAAGGCGGTACCCTGTACCAAGAGAATGCTTCTTCTTGCACAGGGAATGAATTCTTGAGTACGCCACCGCGGTCAAATACCTCAAATTGGTCATGGGATTTGAGCATCAGGCCAAAACAAGCACTTCCTTCTGTAGAAGCAGGTGAACGACTCCATCTCAAGTTGCCAGCGAACACCTACATTCACTGCAATCAGGAAGACGTAATTGCAACCGAATTCATCGTTCAACGTGGGCCAGATTTGGTTCTTTACCAGAACAACGAAACGATTCGCCTCTGGGATGCACCGATGACAGCAAACGCAACGCAACTCGAAATAGCTCTCTTCAACAGCAACGAAAACGACATCGTCCTACGACATTCTGCACAAGGCGATGTTCCTTGGGATCTAAGTACCCTACCAAGCCAACTCTCATCCGGTTGGAACAATTTCACCCTTGATGTTCCGGAGTCAGCCATCAACACCTATCAGTTCACGCATCAGGATGGAGCAATCCTCATGACCTTTGGGGCCTATCAGGGGGCTGTATCTTGAGAATCGGCATCATAGGTGCTGGTTCGATTGGTTCTCTTTTTGCAGGTTGCCTCACAACAACATCATGCGATCTTCTTCTGTATGGGCGTGGCATCCATGCTGCCCATCTTACGGTTGATGGCTTGACAATGACGGGAGTTGCTGAACGCAGCATCTCTTCACAACAATGGGAAGTTCTTCTCGAAGAACAAACCTTGCCAGATTCCGTTCAATCTTCTTGCGATATCGTTGTCATGGCGAGTAAGAACTCTGCATTCAGTTCACATCTCGAGGTGGCCAAACATCTGCTTCGTCATGATGGCCATATCTGTACTCTTGCGAACGGCTTGGGGCATGAAGAGCAATTGGTACAATCGTTTGGAGCGCACCGTGTTCTTGCGGCAACCACAACTCATGGAGCTTACCGTCCACGACCTGGAGAGGTACATTGGGCCGGACTTGGCGAAGTTACTCTTGGACCCTTCATGCATCATCATTCAGAACAATCGGTCGAATCCTTCCTTCAATACCTCTCGGATGCGGGACTTCGCCCTCGTTGGGAAGAAGACGGTCGCGCGTTGCTCTGGAACAAAATGTTGCTGAATATTGCAATCAATCCGATTGCAGGCTTGTTGGGTAAAGAAAACGGAGCGCTGCTCGAGCCATCTCTGTTTGAATCAGCAGTAGGAGTGATGCTTGAAGGTGCAATGATCGCCCGTGCGGAAGGTGTTCGTCTCGAGGACGATGACTCCCTTATTGGACGCTTAAGGCACGTTTTAGAAACTACCAGCAGCAATTATTGCTCCATGTTGCAAGACATCAGAGCAGGAAGAGAAACAGAAATTCATTCCCTCAATACAGAGATATGCCGTCGCGGTGAAATGCTCGGCATTCAAACACCGCTAAATCAAGCGCTTTCTTCAATTATTCAACATCTCCGTTGAGATCTTTGTTGTAATGCAGCCCTCTATTCTCTTGTCGCTCGTTGGCGTCCTCTGCAACAAGGATTCCTACGAGAATCATATTCCTTAACTCGACGATTTCACGAGTCGGAAGACTTGATTTCCAAATAACATCGATTTCTGTTTCGAAGAGACGCAGTCTTCGAATTGCTCTTTGCAATCGAGAAAAACGTCTCGAAACACCCACTTCAAAGCGCATGGTTTGGTTTAGAGCAGCACGATCATGAGCAATTGGCCCATGCTCCTGGAGTTCATCCAAACCATCTGAGCGCCATCCTGGTGGTGAGTACGTTGCCTCGATTAGCCCTCCATCAATGAGGTGGGTTGAACAACGATGTGCGAAAACAACGGCCTCAAGAAGGCTGTTGGAAGCGAGCCGATTTGCTCCGTGCATTCCTGTGCATGCTACTTCTCCGATAGCAAACAATCCTGGAATAGGCTGCTTTGAATCCATCAATAACGCAGAACCAACCTCGTCCACTTCAATGCCTCCAACGATGTAATGAGCTGCTGGTGCAACGGGTAATGGATGGATTCCAAGTTCGAGTCCATCTTTACGTAACCGACTTGAAATCATCGGGAAACGTTCGTTCAGGTGTTGTTTATCCAAATGTTCTGTGACAAGATAGACGTTTGAAGCCCCGGATTCTGCACAGTGTTGGTCAATGGCCCTTGCTACCACGTCTCGAGTTGCCATCGAACCAAGTGCTGAGGCTTGAAGCGTAAATGAGAACGATGCAGGATCGTTTTCACCGCTAGCTTTCCATTCATGGTAGCCCTTCTGATCGAGTAGAACCGCTCCTTCTCCTCTCAATGCTTCAGTAATCAAAAAAGGACGTTCTCCTTCGACGACAAGTGCGGTTGGATGGAATTGAACAAATGCCATGTTGATGATGGAGGCTCCCGTTCTATAGGCCATGGCTATGCCATCGCCAGTCGATACAGAAGGATTCGTGGTCTTCTCCCAAAGTTGACCCGCTCCTCCTGTTGCTAGAATTACCGCATCACCCACACTGGTCGTGACTTGATACGTGGATTGATCGAGCGCCCATACTCCACAAACGCCTTTCTTTGGAGCCTTATGTTCACGTTGAATTAGATCGATAGCAAGCGTATTCGGTCGCATCGTGATTCGATGATGTTCTTTGGCAGCAGTTGTGAGGGCGCGTTCAATCTCTTTTCCAGTTGCATCTTTGGCATGAAGAATACGTCTGGATGAATGTCCTCCCTCCCGGGCAAGTTGAAAATCACCTTCCTTGTTTCGTTCGAATTCAACGCCAATCGAAAGAAGATCCATGATACGCTCACCGGCTTCTTCGACAACCATTCGGACAACGTGTTCGTCACACAAACCGTCTCCCGCATCGAGCGTGTCGTTGATGTGGCCCTCAATTTCCTGCAGGTTGGTTTTATCAAGAATCGCTGCAATTCCACCTTGAGCCCAATTGGTTGACGAATCCTTAGGTCTTTGTTTGGTAATGATTTCAACATCGAAGCCTTCGTTTGCAAGCCGCAAAGCTGCAAAGAGTCCGGCAATGCCCGTGCCGATGATGAGGACACGAGGCATGTACAGCGCACAGGTTGTTCATTCTTGATGACATCGGTTGACCTAGCGATAGGCCTATTTGTTGGGGATTCTAGCAACCATCATGTTGCGGAAGCTGATTGGCTTGCTAGGCCTCGCAACAATTGTCTTTGTCATTGCGAATGCTCACTTTGGGATGGTCGCAGAGAACGTTGTCGAAGGCGCAGGTACGGCAAGGCTTGACGTTCTTCGTCTGGCAGACCCTGGATGTACAATCTCAGAAATGGAAAAAGAGATTCAAGAAACAGGTACTGCGTTTTGTTTGAGTGAGAAAGGAACATGGGGTACTGCAGACATTATGCTTCTGTTCTGGGGCCTCTTAATTGTCACGGCAGGGCGATTCCGTATGCCTTCGGACCCTCGTCTTGCAAAGCGTATTCGACGCGTCATGTTCACATCAGGAGCGGTTTTGTTTGGACTTGCGCTGTTGGATCGATTTCAGTGGCTTCCTACTTCTGCAAATGCTGAGAGCATTGCCGATTTGATCCCTCTGCCGTTTGATCCATGGATGGTGCAAATTCTCTTCGCCGTTATTGGGGCGCTCCTGATGCGAGGTCCGAAATACGAGATATCTGAGTTTGAGGAAAATTATCGACGAGTGGAACACAGTCGAGAAAAAGAACGCCGTGTGCAGGAAGTTTTCAATGAAAAAGCACGCTCAATGTCTGCCTCCAGAGAGGGAGTTGCTCGCCGTAGTCGTCTGATTGACCGTGATGCTCACTTGGTTCCATTCCGAACACGCAATTCACCCAAAGTTCGAGCAACTTGTCCGTTCTGCAAAGGGGGCGGTTGCAAAGAGTGTAGAATGAGCGGTGTTGTTTGAGCAAAACGGCTCTCTTTTCCAACCCCAAAAACGAGATGCTCCGACGCATAATCAACCGATTGTTTAAATGTCCTCGATGTCCGGTGTTTGACCTAAGGTCAGTTTCGACCGAAAGGGATTGGGATGTTTCTAAAAGCGTTGGAGATGGAGAACTTCAAATCATTTCGCGGGGATGTTGTCATTCCTCTCGATCGTGGTTTTTCGGCAATTACCGGGCCAAACGGCTCAGGGAAGTCCAATTGCGGGGATGCAATTCAATTTGTTCTCGGTCCAAAATCCACTCGAACCATTCGAGCACAGAATACAAAACAGCTCATTTTCAACGGTGCTGAAGGCTACAAGCCCGCACGAGGCTGCACAGTTACGCTCGTCTTTGGCAATCCTGTTCTGTCCAGTGGTCGCCGCCGCCTACCAATCGAGAGTGACGAGGTGCGGATGACCCGTTCAATCCGCCTAACTGCTTCCGATAATGTTGTTTCAAGTTACTTGCTTGACGGTGAAGAATCCTCTCAGAAATCCTTCCACCGGCTGCTAAATGCCGCAAATGCACGTCCGGATGGATACAACATCGTTCTGCAAGGAGACGTTACTGGTCTTGCACGAATGACACCAATTGAGCGACGCAAGGTGCTTGATGGTGTAGCGGGAGTCACTTCTTACGATGATGAAATTCGTAAAGCAAAGAAGCAAAAGGAAAGCGTCGACTCTTACATCGAGCGCATTGGAATGCTCGAAGAAGAACAACAAGCTCGACTAAAGGAACTTGAACAGGAACGCAAAGTCGCCATGAAGGCACAATCCATTACCGATGAACTTCAGTTGTCACGTTCACAGCGCTATCAAGCGATGTTTGCTAGCCTTGGAATGGAATTGGAACATCAAATTGCTGAGCAATTGCGATTTGTTGAGGAAGCGACAGCTCTTGAGGAGCAAGTTAAACTCGGAAGTAAGAAATTGGTTGAACTCGATGATCGAATCGGGGAGATTCAGAAACAAATCGATGCACTACTTGGTGATGAAGGTGATGGTTTGTCGCAAGCAATCCATGACTTGAGGGTTCAAATTGATCGAGATAAAGATCGAATTGATGACGCACTACAAGCAAACATCGACGATGCACAGGAGCGAGAGCAAGTCCTCGAACGCTATGAAGAGGCTGAAGCAGCGCTCACTGCGTTACTCGAAGAAGTGCAATCGAGCAACAACCAAATGGAAGAAGCACAAAGGATGTTGGATGAAGCACAGTCTGAAGAAGATGAGGTTCGGGCACTCCTCGAAGGTTCAGGGAAGAATCATGCAGAACTCAACAGGGCCTTGAGCGAAGCTATCGAAACCCTCGAGAAGGCAAAACAGGCAGTAGCTGCTGCCCAATCCGATGTTGACCGAACCGCAGCCCAAGCCGAACTTGTTGAAGCGAATCTTGGCAAGGCCCAAGAGGTGGCGGAGGAATCTCGCCTTGAACTCGAAGAAAAGGAAGCCGAATTCAAGGAAGCATCTGCGGGTAAAAAGGTTGACCGCTCATCCCTTACTCAAGAGATTCTTGATGCTGAACGGGCTGAGTCACGACTTCTCGAGGAGTCAGCCGCTGTTGAAAAGAAGATGACAGAAACCGAGCGAAAACTCCGCTCTGCCCGAGCTGAATTGGAGAACAAATCAAATTCAAAGGGCATGGCCGGAGGCGCTGCTGCAATTCTCGGTGCACGTGACCGTGGTGAAATCAAAGGAATTATCGGAACAATCGCTGAGTTGTGTGCTCCAATTGACTCCGAACATGAAACTGCACTTGCTACAGCATTTGGTGGAGCAATGACCTCAGTTGTCGTTGATTCAGATGAGGTTGCAGCCGAAGCAATCCGCTGGCTTGCACAGCGGAAAGCCGGTCGCGCAACGTTCCTTCCATTGAACAAACTCTCGACAAGTCGAGCCGGTGGAAAAGCGATGATGGTCGCACGGAAGCCTGGCGTCGTTGGCTTTGCATACGAATTGCTTGAGTACGATCCCCGAATTGATACGGCAATCAAGTTCGCATTACGAAACACATTGATCGTTCAGAATATGGACATTGCCCGACAGAATATGGGAGGTGTACGGCTTGTAACAATGCGTGGGGATGTCACTGAAGCAGGAGGCGCTATGGTCGGAGGTTCACGGCAGCGTATGTCGGTGAGTTTTGGAGGCGGTATTGCTGGAGCCAAGGAGGTCGAGCGGCTAAGCGCCGAAATTGACCGCCTGCGCTTGATGTCGGATACGGTTTCAGCAGCCCTTGCAGACGTTCGTAAGGAACAACACTCGCTGCGTCAACAAATCAACGAACTTGCTAACGAGGATGGGGCTATTCGAAGAGAGACTCTCCGTGCAGAGGTTGCAAATCTCAAGAAGGCCCATTCCAAAAATCTGGGTGAAGTGCAATCCTTGAAGAATGATTTACTTCGTTTGGAGGGGCTAGCAAGCACACAATTGGAATCACTTGATGAGGCGGAATCGAAAGTTGCGGATGGAGAATTGCTTCGTGGCAATGCCCAATCTGCACTTGAGGATGCAAGTCCACAGCATCTGAAAGATCGACTCCATGAATCCACCGTTAAGCGTACACAAGCAGAGGGTATGCGCTCCAATGCCGAGGTTTCATTGCACTCGATATCAGAACGTAAAATATTACTTACTTCAACAGTTGCAGGTGAAAAAGAGCGATTAGGGCAAATCGATCGTGCAGTCGCAGAGCGCACAGAAAACGTTGGATCTTTGAAGGCGGATGTACAGCAAAACGAAGCCCTTCTTGCAGAGAAAGAGGCTGAACGCGCACAATTCCTTGAAGAGAACAAAGGTCTTGAGGATGAACGAATTGAATTGGTCGAAGAACGTGCGAGCCTCAATTCGACTTTGACTCAGAAGGCGAATCAAGCCCGCAGTCATCGAACCCTATCGACTGAATTGGAACGAACAATTCAGGCAAAGCGAAAGGAACTGTACGATGTTGAAATGGAAATGGGCTCCATTGGTATCCAACCTGCTGAAGACGGCGTTGCCCTCGACTCTGTTGCAGATATTGATCGTCGAATACGACGTCTCGAACGTCGACTTGAGGAATTTGGTGCAGTGAACATGCGTGCTATTGAACAGTACGATGCTGTTGAGCAACGACTCGCTGAAATGAAAGGAGACTTCAAGAAACTTCAGGAACGAAAGAAGCACTTGATCGATGTAGCTGAACGTCTTGAGGAACAGAGAAAGGTTCGACTGGTCAACGTTCTTGAAAAGGTGAATGAGAACTTCAAGAAAGTCTACAAGTCACTCAGCAATGGTGGCCGAGGCGAACTCTACCTTGAGAACAAGGAGGAGCCGTTCAAGGGCGGTTTGGAACTTTGGGCACAGCCTAAAGGAAAATCCTCGAACGTCACTCGGCACCAATTGTCAGGTGGTGAGCAATCCGTTGCTGCTCTTGCCCTTATTTTTGCCATCCAAGATTACGACCCAAGTCCATTCTACTACTTTGACGAGGTCGATCAAAACCTGGACAGTGTTAATGCAGAATGCATTGCCAAGATGTGCCGTGAACGGAGTAAAGCGGCACAATTCATCATGGTTACATTGCGTAAGGTGTCGCTACAATTGGCCGACCATCACATCGGAATTACGCACGGTGGCGATGGATGCAGTCGCCGAATCATTGACTTTGACCAGGAGCAAGCCATTGCCCTTGGTGAGCAAGCACTCAAAGAAGCGGAATCCGCTGCCGCCAAGAACGAACAACGGGCCAAGGAGGAGCGAGAAACACTTGCTGAAATGCCTCTTGTACCTGAGGCACTCCCTGCACCCCGAAGTCTTGGTGGTCTTCTAAAGCATATGCAAGAAGATGAAAGCATAGCGTCATTGGCTGAGCGAACCGCTGAAACCAACGAGGACATAGAAGAGCGTTCAGCTCTTGCGACAGCCGTCTCTGAGTTGGATATTGAGGATAAAGTCGAACAAGAAGATTCCATTGAAATGGACGAATGAGGTGATTGAATGATTCAGCAAGGACTCGATCAGTGGTTTTTGCGCCAAGATGTTATCGATCAGCTGCTGCAGAGCGGGGACGATGACCTCGAGGGAATCAATGCCTATGCGGACAGAATTCTGATGATTGCTCAAACCGAGGAAGCAGAGCATCAAACCCTTGAAGATCCATTTGATAGGAGTGTTGCTCTTGTTCTTTCACTGGTAAGTAGCGAGGGTCTGGACGCATGGAACATCGATTTGACTTCCTTCTTACGTCAGTTTATGAAGCGGGTCAAATCTCAAGCGAGTAGTTTGGATTTACCTGCGTGTGGCCGTTTGATTCGAATGGCATGGGAAGTTCTCAATTACCAAGCAGCCCATCTCTTTGATCGAATACAATACCAGGATGATGGAGATGATTGGGATGCAAGTTTCGATTTTGGTTGGGAGGTTGAATACGATGATCACGAGTTCCATTTTACCAACACGGTTCTTCAAGGAGGCGCCGATGATGTCTTGGAGAATCTCTTCGATGAACGCGTTCGACGCGAGGAAGGTCGGCCCGTAACGCTTGGTGAATTGCTCTCTGCCCTCAAAGATGCAGCGGATGATGCAGATGCACTCAAGTTACGCGAAAAGAACCGAATTGCACATGCGATTGAAGTTGAAGAAATGATTTCAAACGTTGGTGGTCGAATGCACAATGAGGACCTTGACGGGGACATCGAACGATGTTGGAACGCTTTGCGTCAAACCACTGAAAAGATGGGTGTCAACAATGTACCTCTCAAATCTGTGATCAAAGCATTGATTCCAATTCTCGAATCAGCATTCGGATCTGTTCCAGAAGGATACGATGATGATGCTCGAGTTAGTTCATTCATTGCTGGATTGTTCCTTACGCACAAAGGTATGGCTTCAATTACTCAAGGAAACAAGCTTGATGATGTCATTATGATTGAAGATCTGTGGCCACAAATGGACGCCTTTGAGGATGTACTGGCTGCAACCCTCGAGGCCGATGAGGAGGCAGAGGTTGCGCGTGATGATTCCAAGACAGGCTCAGTATTGCATGCAGAAAGACTCCAGGAGAGGGCCGAGAAAGCACGTCTTGCTGAGGAGAAAGCAAGGCAAAAAGCCGAGAAGGAGCAGCAAGAAGCAGCCTCTGATTTCGATGAACACGAATGGTTGGTTGAGTAGGTGATTAAATGTCAGAGTTGGGATTAGAAACACTCCTCGAAGCCACACTTTTCGGTTCAGGTAAGTCTCTCTCGGTCAAGGACCTTTCTGAATCGCTCGGATACGAGGAGGAAGAAATTCATGAAGCTCTTGCAAGCCTTCAAGCAACACTCAAACGACGGCGCGGGGGTGCATTGCGGATTGTTGAAATTGGAGGGAAATGGGCCATGGAAGTGCGGCCGAATGTTGCAGAGCATCTTCCTAAGGAAACCAAGACCGAAATGCCGAAGAAACTCCTCAAGGCTGCTGCTTTGATTGCTTATCACCAACCAATGCCACAGTCGCGATTGGTTGAACTTCTTGGTCAGAAGGCCTACGATTACGTTCGTGAACTTTCACAATACGGTATGATCATGCGTCGCCGAGATGGAAACACAAGGCGGTTAACGACCACTAGGCGATTTTCTGAAGCATTTGGTTGCCCGCACACTGATTTGAGAAAGGTGCGAAAATGGTTCAGAGAACAAGTGAATGAAGCAGGGTTGTTCGATGGCATGGACTCTGAAGCACTGAAAGAAGTAGGTGAAGATGGCTTAATTCAGGCCACATTACCTCTCGAAGAAGAGTGATTAGTTCCTCATGCCTTCAAGAATTTCAGCAACTCTGGTCTGTGTTTTGGGCCCATCTTCGGAAATCAACTGCTGAGCAACTCGTTCGATTTCATCTCCGATTGCACCTGCACTTACGGCCATGTTCTTTGCGTGCAAACGCATATGCCCTTTCTGGATGCCACTGGTTGCCAATGCTCGAAGCGCCCCAAGATTCTGTGCAAGGCCCGCTGCAGCCATGATTGATGCCAATTCTTGAGCAGATTCAACACCAAGAATCTCAAGATTGGTTCGTGCTACTGGATGGACCTTTGATGCTCCACCTACGATTCCAACCGCCATTGGCGTTTCAATCGTGCCAACCAGATTTCCTTCAGTGTCTTTCTCCCAATGTGTGATTGACCCGTATCTTCCTTGATTGTAGGCGACATAAGCATGGCATCCTGCTTCGACAGCACGCCAGTCTTGGCCGCAGGCAACAGCAACAGCGGAAATGCCGTTCATGACGCCCTTGTTGTGGGTTGCAGCCCTGTAAGGATCTGCCATTGCAAAGTGATGTGCTTCGAGTACGCCTTCAATAATGGATAGGCCATCGATTCGATCGCCCGTATTGCTCATTTCTTCCGGAGTAAACGTCGCTGAAACCCGTGCAAGGCGTTGGGTTGCCAAATTTGAGAGAATTCTAAGCAATGACCGGCCATTGGTGATGGTTTCCAATTCAGGTGCAAGTAATTCTGCCATTGTATTGACGGCATTTGCGCCCATTGCATCTCGACAATCGACATGGATGTGGACGATGAGCATTGGTCCTGAAAGTGTATCTAGTGAGCGAGTAGTTATGTCCTTACATCCTCCTCCGAGGCGTATCATGGTTGAAGGTAGGCTATTTGCTAATGCCATCAACTCATCTTTGCTGTTTTCAATCTGCTCAATTGCACTCGTATGCTCTTGAACTCCAAGGAGTTGGATTTGAGCAATCATCATTGGAGCATCATTGTTTGAAGTAAAGCCACCCTTCGCATGACAGCGTTTTGCCATGTTGGATGCCGCAGCAACCACACTCGATTCTTCAAGGCAAAATGGGACGACGTAGTGTTTTTTATCGATAATGAAGTTTGTAGCAATACCGACTGGAAGGGACATTGTTCCAATAACGTTCTCAATCATACGATCGGCTGAGGCATCGTCCAAATCTCCACTTGCAGCTAATGCAGCGACCTGCTCTTCACTGAGATTCGCAAGTTCTGCAATCATTCGTCTACGTTCTTCGACATCGAGTTTGTAGAAGCCTTTGAGTCGGCTGTTGTCCACAGGCATGGTGTCTCCTCGGTTCAACGGAGGGGTACGGGTTCCATGAATCAATCGGAAGCAATTAACGGGTTTAACGCTTAAATTAACGCGTTATTTTTGCGTTAATGATGCGTTAATTGAAGGATATAATTCCTTATGGCACTTCGATTAACGTCTCGTAACAGGTTTCCTAAACCTCTATTGGCCGTGAAATATCATATACTTGGTCAAAGTTGCTCGGCCATGCATGGTGACACAATCGATTTTGGTTTTCCTTCATTGAGTGCGGATCCTTTTTCTTCGAGTCCTCTTGACAAGGATGAATTCGATTTGTTGGTAGGTAGGCATTCAATGTTTGATGAACTTGAGCGTAAAATTACGTTCAAATCTGCAAACCGTATACTCCTTGTAGGTGAATTTGGTTCTGGAAAAACGTCCTTCATGCAATGTTTGGGTGCGAGAACGAACCTTCACTTGAACATTGATCGGATTGCATATGTCGAACCCGGAGTCGAGTTGCTGAAAGACATGTACGCGCAATTGATCGATGGTTCACCGCCTCATGATTACCAAAAATTGAACAAAGAATTGCGTCGAATGATCCATGATTCTCGCCAAATGCTTCCACTGGTCACCATAGATGCTGATATGGCGGACTTTTCCTCATTGGAGGCATGTCTCCGTTCTTCTCTCCACTTTTTCGAGAGCCTGCCTGCCTTGATCATCATAGCCATCAATCCACAACAACAATCGCTTATTTCTGAGCAATTGCTTCAGCGCTTTGAGCTACGTACCATGCCGGAATTGGACCATGATGGAATCAAGGCCCTCGTTGAGCGTCGCATTGCTAAGGCTTCTTCCCAACCATATGAAATGTCGACAGATGATTCAAATCGTCTTCTGCAATTGAGTCAAAGTGGACAACCCGGTGCCTTAATCCGAGTTCTTCGTAATGCTGTTTCAGGAAGTTATGTTGCTCCCAGTGCCGCTGTTCAACAACCTGAATACGTGCCTATGGAGGTGAAACCAGAAACTGAAGCGGTACCGCAATCTGAAGAGGTTGCTGATGACTCTCCAATCATCCAATCCTCTGATGAGGTACATGATGTGAAAGTGATGGATGAGCCATGGGAGGAAACACCAGGGATGACAGAAATAACTGGTTTCGATCTTGACTTTCAAATTCTTGATGAGCCAATCGTGGAGCCTACTACGGATTCAATTGAGGAGACGGAAGGGCCAACTGAGATAGCAACAGAAGAGGATTTTGACGATTCGTATGTCAATGAGGGGGACCTCCCATTTGTAGGTCCATTTGGAGGATTAAGGCATCGTAACATCGAATCCAATAAGAATCCAACGCCTGCCCTCGAAGGCCAATTCAGGGAAAGTGAGATGGGTACTGCATTTTGGTCAGTCGATGAACCCTCACCTGTATTGGAGGAGGTACATTTCGATGCTGAAGTGGGATTGATGAATGAAGTCGAACCTTTGTATGACGACACTCTCGAACCTGCCGACTTGGAGGAACTTGAGGTTCCTGTAGCGACTCAATTCGATTCGAATACAATAGAAGCCTTCACACGTTTTCTGACACAAGTACTCCAGCCAATGAACCCAGTATTGAATGGCGATCAAAACCTTGTCGAGCAATTGCGAGCAATCTCAAGACCTCGTCTGACGGAGAAAGAAGAACATGTGCTTAGTGTTGCAGTATTGAGTTCACTAACCGCCTCGGAATCAATTGTTGTCGCAGAAGCAAAGGGCCGTACAATCTCACCATCCGACCGAGCTTTGCTGGAACGTCTATCGGTCAAGCGTGCTCGCTTATCTCAGATTTGCAACCGTTTGCATAAAGCAGGAATCTTACATGCTCGAATGGTTGGTCGTTCGAGGATGTTTGGTTTAACGAGAAGTGCGCTAGCCCAATTGATTGCCTGGGGTATCGTAGGAGGTGATGAATAATGTCTTGGTCGGTTAGTTGGTCATGGCAGGCGCCATCAAGAATTAGCGCTGTAGAATCCGTCAATGGACATCTATGTGTAGCCTATGGCCTAGAATTGGTTCTCTTCAACGATTCAAATGAGATTCAATGGCAGCGAAGTATGCCCTTCAAAGTACATGCGATTTGCAATGCTGATGGACGAATTGGTGTCCTTGCAGCACATGCCTTCTATCTTCTAAACACCGTTGATGGTTCATTGGTCCACGAGGGACGGTCAAGTCCGGGAGGCTTCCTACAACTTCTCAATCGCCCGGGAGGTGGATGGGTCTTGTCAGGACGTGATGGCAATCTGCACCTCTTCAATGCCGATGGTGTTGGAATTCGACGTATACGATCGGGTATTGTGCGACGCCTTGTTGGCTGGTTGGATCGAGAGCACCTCCTCTGGCAAGATGAAAGTGGAGTGATGTATTGTGGCCAAATCGCCCAACAGGACAAACGTAGAGTCGTGGATACGACGGTTTGGAGCTGGGTTTCTTCGCTCATCGAAGGGCACATGCTTTTGCAATCCGCTGATGGTCAATTGTGGGATGGAATTCCACACCCCTACGGTTGGGATGCGATTGATCGCATCGAAATCGAATCGCTTGAGCCACTTGTAGCAACACGGGCAGGCGACGGTTGGTGGGTGCTTGGTATCGAGGGGCACCTAGATCATATGAGTGCTGAGAGCGAGGATGTTCGAATTGGAGAAGGTATGAACCTTGGAGACATGTTGATTCAACTCGGTCGGAATTCGATGGTCACCTGTCGACGTGATGGATTGGTTCGCCGTTGGGTTGCACCACATCTTGCTGAAGAACAGCGTCGTCATCGACAAAAGGAAGCAGCGGATGCAAAACTCGCTCGATCCTGGGATGAACGTCGACAACTGTTCCAGAGAGCTCTAACTGCAGAAGATGAAGGGCGGCTATCTAGGGCCATCGAGCTCTATGAGGCATTGGGAAGAAAGGAAGACGTTCAACGGCTTCTACGGAGGCAAAAAGGAGGTGATTCTACTGAATCCTGATCAAACGCTCACGGTTGAACGAGTCAAACATTATCTCTCAATCACGGCAAAGGCAAGAGCAAAGGCGACACCAATGGCATCAACACCCGATGAGGAATCAATGCTCAAGATATTGCTCTCAATGGCAGACGATTATGCAAATGATGCACAGTATTTTCTGGAACAAGGTGATTTTATCCGAGCCTTTGGAGCCATAAATTATGCTCATGCCTGGATTGATGCTGGAGTCAAACTTCGGCTACTCGATGGGCATGGTGACGACGTGTTGTTTACGCTGCCGTAGGTTCCTGAGTTTGATTTGCTTCAAATTTTGCCACCATCTCATTGATTGAATCAATTTCGCTAAGGATTGCCTTTGCTCGCTTCCGAGCACGATTTACGAAGGGTTGAATCGACTGTTCAAGACTCATTCGAAGTCGGTAAATGTGTGCTGGGCGGCCACGGGAAGACTCAGATTTTGGGGAGAAGTGGACAAGATTCATTTCCCGTAGTTCTGAAATTGCCATACTAACATCGGGTTGTCGAATGTTGCAGTGGCATTGCAGATCCTTTGATGTCGAAGCACCATGGTGATGTAGACAAAGAAGCACACTTGCTGTATTTTCACTGGCGCCGAGTTGAATGAGTTTATCTCGAAGGGATCGTTGTTGTTCGCTCATTAGAGGACTGATCCCGGCCGTCATGAAATTAATACTAATGTGAGGTTATATAATATCATCACCGACGTTTTATTGAAAATTTCAAATTTTATTTATTATTTCGAGGGCCGGAGATTAATAATCAAGCCTATAGGTTCTCTATAGACCATTGATAAGGCGGATATTTTTTCCTTTTACAATCTCGATAATTCCTATCCCCTTCTCAAAGGCACGACGTTTCAGATTTGCATCAACAGTTAGGATTGGAATTTGTTGTTCTTCTGCTACTTCCAGCAAAGCATCGTCAGGATGCATATCGGGGTGTTCGATGATGGTCGAGCGTTGCATCAGGAGATCAAGCATCAGTTTCTTACCACGTGGTCGGTTTGATTCAAGTTCTTCGAGTTCTTCGAGTACTAGATCAATCAGGATAAAGTGTGGAGGACCTACAATTTTTGACAGAGCAATATCAATGTTGAACGAACCATCAATGAGTGCAGACCACCCACATGCATCAATGAGCACGTCGCCCATTTATTCACCTCACTGGATGGTTCCATGGCCAATGAGGCGCCATCTTGCACCGACTCTGCGCGAGAGGGAAACACGCTGTCCTTTATCAGCACAAATTGGAAGACGGAGTTGCAGATTTGCTTTGCCTTTCTCAACACCCTTAACGATGCCAACCGAAGTTGATGTAGCAACATTGACCATTAACATCTCGTTGTTTCGAAGCGGATAAATTGTTTCAGCCTCCTCACCATCCCCTGCAACCATGTTTTTCATAAGATTGATCTCGATTGAACATTCTGTTCGAACTTCTGGTAGTTCGCCTTTCTTGGCAAGAACTTGTCCAGAGAGGTTGTCAGCAGTCGTGATGGAAGGATCGAGTAATGTTCCAAATCCACACAATCCGCCAGCGCTCATTTGATCCCGCTTACCGCCGCCACCTTGCATGCTTGTAATGGTGGTTTCAATCGGCTCATAGTGGGATTTGTTTCCATTCTCTATTTTTCGACCTGGTCCAATGATTATCTCATCGCCTTCTTTGAAGGTACCTTCTACGATGGAACCTCCAATGACTCCACCAGTCAATTTCGTAGGTCGAGTTCCGGGTCTGTTGACGTCGAAGGAACGAGCAATGTGCATAACAGCTCGTTGATCAGCATCGCGATTTGGAGTTGGGATTGTCTTTTCAATCGCTTCGATCAAGATATCGAGGTTGACATCGTGATGTGCTGAAACAGGGATGATTGGGGCTTCTTCTGCAATGGTGCCCTTGAGAAAAGTCTTGATTTCGTTGTATGATTCCATAGCACGGTCTCGTGAAACCAAATCGATTTTGTTTTGAACGATTACAATGTTCTTGATTCCAGCGATTTCAAGTGCCATCAAATGTTCTCGCGTCTGAGGTTGTGGGCAGGTCTCATTGGCAGCCACCATAAGCATGGCTCCGTCCATAATTGATGCCCCTGTAATCATGATCGCCATGAGGGTCTCGTGACCAGGTGCATCAACGAAGGACACAACACGTTGGAGTTCAGATTCCACGTCTTTTCCACCTTCAGGGTGGCGCCCAGTAGCATAATATTGGCCTGAATCGGTCTTGTAGAAGGCAGTATCAGCATAACCGAGTTTAATTGAGATACCACGACGACGTTCTTCGGAGTGTGTGTCTGTCCAAACACCAGAAAGAGCCTGTGTAAGTGTTGTTTTTCCGTGGTCAACGTGACCGACTAGACCGATGTTGACTTCAGGTTGGGATGGAAGCGTTCTTGCCATGCTTCCATTCCTCCTAAATCACCGATTCAACCCTCTCGGGTTTCACTCCGCTGCAGCTTCTTCCTCACCGAGCAACTTGTCAAGGCCGATGTTTCCGGCATCAACAACTTTGAGATTGATCTGACGTGTGTCTTGAGTGACTGTGTTTCCACGGAAGACACGTCGCTTACGCATACCTTCTGGCTTGTATCGGAATCGCTTCTTCTCACCTTTCTTGGTCTTGGAAACGAGACTGTGTCCCTTGAAACCTGTCGAGGCGGTGACAAGAATTGCTTGACGAGAACCGCCCTCGAGATCTCGACGCATTGGAGTTCCAGTTTTGTCGGAACCACCTGTGATTTCGAGTTTGTAACCTGTCAAGGTGGATTCGCCTTCGCCAACGAAGATTCCATCGATGACATCACCGATTTTCTTTCCGAGCAATTGAGCGTGGTTATTTCCAGCAATGACCGTCTTGTAAGAAGGTGAATATGTCTTCTCCTTGCCGTTCTTGGTGGTACGAGTCAACTTCATTGTGGTGTCGTTGACCACTGCAACAAATGAATTTCCATCAGCCATGATGCATTCCTCTAGCAACCTAGCGACAAACGACCCCTATTTAGCCTCACCGCATGCTATTTGTTCATCAGCGTTTCAGTTTCCGAGCAACTCGACCTTCAATTCGAGCAGCAACATCCACTGGAAGCGCATGCGGCATGGAGATGTGGGTCGTCCTACCACGGCCCTCTCCCACCGTGTCGACTCTTGTCGCAATGATGTTCAAACTCTCGATGCGTTTCAAGAACTTCCAAACGGTCGTATGGCTACGAGGTTTGACTTCGTATTCTTCACAAACCACGGCATAGATTGATTCAACGTCTTTGCTAGTCATAAATTCAGCTTTTCTTAATCTCCTGCATATGCCAAGTAGCACGAGCATTGAATGGCCCGACAGTTCATCGAGGACATCTTCTGGCATAACTTGTGGAACTTCACGTGCTTTGGTCTGTACATGTTCTGATAAGATGCTCTTCTGACCATCAGATTCAGCATGTTCGACAGCAGCTCCAAGCAATTCAATCACTTGTCGCGCATCACCCGATGGAGCGGCAGATGTGGCGACCAGTCTCAGGATTTCCTCATCCCAAGATCTCGGATTTAATGCAGCCTCTGCACGTTGCCGGGCAATAGCAAGCAATCCCTTCGTGTCGTATGGTGGGATAGGTAGGTGGTTGGTGTGACCAAATCGAGAAATGACAGCATTTTCGAGAACATCGAGTACTTGTTCTTGGCTGATAAGAATAAGAGAAAGGGTCCCACTCCCGTCTTGATCTTCATCGATACGAAGCAATTGGTAGATGAGATCATTCCCTGATTTGCGCAACAGGTGGTCAACCTCGTCGAGTACGATGATTAGATGACGCCCATTGTTCCTTAGCAACTTTCTAAGACTGCTCAACAATTCACCCATCGAAAGGCCACGGTCAGGATGACCCGGGTCTAAAGATTGGACGATACGTTGCGCAACCCGGACATTGGTGGTTGCGTTTCGACAGTTGATATGGACGCTTCTCATTGGACGCTTGTTTCGAAGATGGTGTTGAATGTCACGGCAAAAGGTTCGCGCAAGGAGTGTCTTTCCGCTCCCAACTGGGCCTGTGATGACCACATTCGCACTCCCATTCGGGTGAGCGATGGAGTGAAACTTACCTGCAAGGATCTCTTGGATGTCCTCTCGTCCGACCATCACTTCTGGAATGTAATCGAAGTCCAATGGATCTGGATTCAGGAGGATGAGTCCAGAACCGATTCGGTCGAGATAGTCGCTCATGCTAATTGCATCTTGATGCCAACCGTTCTTGAACACTCGCTCTTTCCCAAGAGGAAAATGAGCATTGTTCAAGGAATTTCATCGAATTGATATCCGAGTTCCCATTTCTTTTCACCGAGTGCAACCTCAAGCTCAAAAGGTGTGATCAGTGGCTTTGCATACTTGACTGCATCATCAATTGCAATCCTTGGGCATGCGGTGTTAACAAAGGCGTCAACAGGATAGAAATCAATCAACTCAGGACCAACGTGCTCGAGAGCAAGAAGGTAACCTTTCTTCCCGTGCTTCTCCAACAAACGTTTCATTCGTAGAGCAAGGGTTCTTCGCATCTGACCTGGTTTTTCACCGATGAGAATTCCAAACTTCTCAGCATCCATCGATGACATGATCAATCCAAAGCGCTGGCGAAGGATACGTTCAATTCGCTCAAAGGACATCTCGATGGCATCTCCTGAGTAAGGATCGAGCATGGCAAGAGGCTTGCCGGTGTGTAAAACCAATCCAATTGGATGGAAGTCACCACTTCCGAGGAAGAGATAATGGCCAATGGTGTCATCATCGCCTGAATAATTGCAGCCAAGGACTTGTCCAGGGAAGGTAAGTCGCGCTCCACCCATCGGGATTGTGACATCAAATCCGGCTTGTTCTAAGCGATCATGGAATTCTGGAAGAAGGTGCAAATGTTGGATGCTTCCAACCAGTCCCAGTTTTGTATCCTTCAGCGGCGTCATGCGCCCAACTGCATCCATGAAACGTTCCTGGGCTTCTTCCTCGCTCATTTCGGAAGCGGGTTGTTCCGCCATTCTTTTTTTTGCAATCTGCAAATGCGCATTCAACATTGGTAAAACAGGTGCAAGCTCGGGGTCACCATCGTACGTGACATCGATGAATTGTGTTGGCATTCCTGAATCGATGTTCATTTGAGAATGTCCCATGTGGGCAACGAGTTCAACACCCATCATCTTCATTTTATCGTGGACTAAATCGCATGCTCCGTAACATGGATCTGCCGCCAAGACGACCTTTGCACCGGAACCTGATTCGATCTCATCCATCATTTCGAGGGCTTGCATCTTCAAACCCTCAGGCACTTGTAGAGCAACAAGGCGATTGTCGTTCTTTTGAATTCGCTCAATTAGTTCTTCAAGTTGAAAATCATGTCTGTCTAAATCCATTAAATCACCTCATCGAGAAGAACAACCTTCCCTCCATCCATTTCGAGTCGAACAATGGAGGAAATTTCAATGTGCGGATACTTTTCTCTGAGGCGAGTAAGTCCTGGGCCTTTTTCGACCACAACAACAATGCATTCAATCACGGCACCCAACGATTCTATTCCTTGGATGATCGCATCGAGCGTCCCGCCGGTCGACAGGACATCATCGACGATCAGAAGTCGCTCGCCTTCATTGATGTCGTTGAGGAACATTGAGCCCTTTGAATACCCCGTTGATTGATCGATGGCAACCTCTCCTTCGAGCCCATATGAGCGTTTACGGACAACAACCTGAGGTCGGTTGTTTCGCATCGAAAGAGGGCTCGTGAGTGGAAGCCCCATGGCCTCGATACCGAGCACAAGATCGATTGAATCCCAATCCACAGTGTTCTCAATCAACTCTACAACAGCGGTTAGGACCAACGGATCAAGTCGCGGCACACCATCGGTTAACGGGTGGATGAAGTACGGATAATCTCCTTTCCAAATAATTGGCGCAGCAAGGAGTGATTCCTTCAATCGCTGCAATGGACTGGACATGATTCCACTTCATCGAATCAAAGTTCGGAGAGGTACTCGACGTATTCGTCAGGTTCGAGAAGATTCTCCATATCAAATTGGAACGGCTGCAGGACCAAAATCCATCCTAGGTCGTAAGCAGATTCATTGACAAGGTCAGGATTGATTTCTACCTCGCCGTTAACTTCAGTTATTGTCCCTGAGAATGGGGCAGTGAATGCGATTTTTTCGTCCATAGTCCAAAGTGAAAACATATCTTGTCCTTCATCGACCATGGTTTCAGCTTGCGGGAGAATCACTCGTAGGACCTCCCCGATTTCAACGCCCATGAACTCACTGATGCCAACCATGATCTTCTCATCGTCTTTCTCTTGGTACCATAGGTGGTCAATCGAGTACTTTCTATTGTGTGCTATGTTAAATTCAACGACCTCTTCATCCAAGTCATATCACCTATACGCGGCTCAAACATCTCCTATATGAACCATCGCTATATTCGTAGTGATATGGTCATAGCACATTCATTAAGTGAGAGCCCCATTTAGGGTAGTATGGTGAGAGTTTGGACTTCAAAGCAACCGACGAACAGGACATGATTCGAGAAATGGTACGCGATTTTGCTGAAACGGTTCTCGCCCCAACAGTTGAACATCGTGACCAAACTCAGACACCTCCTTCTGAAGAATGGCAACAATTCCTTGAATTGGGTTTGCAAGGTGTAACTGTTCCTGAGGATTATGGCGGAATGCCAGTCGACGATATCTCCGAATCAATCATCGTTGAGGAGTTGGCTCGGGTTGATCCTTCCTTTTCCGTAATGTATTGTGTCCACGTTGGTCTGTGTGCGAAAACCATCGCACTTCATGGCGACGAAAATCAGAAGCAAACGTACCTTTCAAGGCTCGCTGAAGGCGAAGTAGGCGCATACTCACTTTCTGAAGCAGGCGCAGGGACAGATGCTGCAGCAATGTCCTGCAAAGCAAAACTTTCCGATGATGGAACGCATTATATCCTCAATGGAGAGAAGATGTGGGTCACAAACGGTGCCCAGGCAAAAATCATCGTTCTTTTCGCTAAGGACGTCGATCATCCTGATTACGGTGTCAAAAAGCATGGCGGAACGACTGCATTCATTGTTGACTCCTCTTTCGAAGGATTCTCAGTCGGTAAGAAAGAAGACAAACTTGGAATCCGTTCCTCAGACACTTGCACGCTTGTTTTGAAGGATTGCAAGGTACCTGTCGAGAATGTCATCAAGGGTGCTGGTAACGGTTTCCCGATTGCCATGAACGCCTTGGATAACTCGCGCATTGGCATTGCTGCACAAGCTCTTGGAATCGCCCAAGGAGCATATGAGGCATCGCTCAAATACGCACACGAGCGTGAAGCCTTCGGTAAGCCAATCGCTCACCATCAAATGATCATGGGTTATCTTGCAGATATGGCGACTCGTATTGATGCAGCACGTCACTTGGTCTACAAGGCCTCATGGGCAAAACAACAGCACTACGAGCATGATGGGCCACGTCATACCAAAGAAGCCAGCATGGCGAAACTCTACGCAGGAGATACCGCAATGTGGGTTTCAGAGAGAGCCATCCAAATTCACGGAGGATATGGATACACCAAAGAATTCCCTGTTGAACGATTTTTCCGAGATGCAAAGATCACGCAAATTTACGAGGGGACACAAGAAGTCCAACGTATTGTCGTTGCACGTAGCCTTCTATAGGTACTCAAAGTCTGTAGCGTTAAAAACGGCTCGCTTGCGACCGAGATTCCAGCCGCAAATCTGAGCATTCGCCTTGATCGTATGTTTAGACTGGAAACCCATGACCTGCTCATTTGCTTCTGAGGGAAGTCGTAGTTCGACTTCAATGTCACTGTCTTCAAACAGAGTTCCAATGATCGTCATTCCGTTTTTCAGGACACCTTGGCCCATAAGCGTCTTTTCAGTAGATGAAATTTGAATTTGACAGGATTGAGTTGCTGATTGAGAAATCGCTTCACGACGTTCACTGTTGAGCTTCATTCCTCCAAGAATCTCGATCAATCTTGCAAGGCTAACAGGAGTTCCGTCTTCTTCGAGAAGGATGGGTTCTGGTTTTGACTTTGCAGCCTCTTCCTCTCGTTTCGCGCGCTCTTCTGCTTCTCGTTCTGCGGCTTCCTTTGCCTTCTGTTCTTCCAAAAGACGTTGTTTCTCAGCCTCTTGTTGACGGATGAGCTCCTCGGCCTGTTTCCTTGCTTCTTCTTCAATTTCTTGATTCAATTCTTCAAATTCGTCTTCGACCTCTGGTTCTTCTTCGATTCCACTTGGCAGACCAATTGCTTCAAAGTACGTGTGGAGATCTGCAACAGTAACGTTTCCATCTTTGTCCATATCAAGAACAGACATCAGTCCATTGATGACCCATCCAGGGGGCTGTGTGCCTGTAGTCTTCTCAAGAGCAGTTGAAAGTTCGGCAGGTTGTATGACTGCGTCCATGTTCGAATCAATCATTTTGATGATTTCTGCACCAGTTAGGCCAGAGCCAAGAAGCCAGCTTGTAAATTGGGTATTCAATTGCCCAATCATTGGATTTTCTGAGACCATCTCCTTGATGTGTTGTTCCATTTTTGCTTGGAGTGCTTGCTTTACAGACACGGATTCACGTCCTTAACCACTTGCGTGTGGCAGGACTATCAAGTCAGGGGAATTGAAGTTTTGGCCAACGCGTTGTATCATCCGTTTGCCATGCAAGCGTGCACAAAAGCGTGTCCATGTCCTCAAGTGTTTGCAGATTGCGAGCGATTTGTTCATAGAACAACCATCCCTTCAATGCTCCAAGTTTAGGTCCCTGCGGAATATTTGTTCTCTGCATGATAAATTCCCCCGTCGCAAGCGGTTCAACGTTGAAATCAATATTGAGTTGCGATAAGCGATCAATTCGGTGTTGAACATCCGTCTCTGTATAACCGATTGAAGAATCATGCACTGCAACCACTTTCTCAATATCCAAATGCTGTTGGCTCCACGTTCCAACAGCCACCGCATAAATGCGCATTTGGGAATCAATGTTTTCAGGGAGGTATCCTAACTTTGCATGGCGAAACATGAGGTTCTTCCTTTCTTGACGACTCAGTCGAAGCTTTGCAGCCAATTGTTCACAATCCTCTGCAGTAAACTCTCGCAACAAAACTGTCAATCGGTCGATGACGTCATCGCCTTTGAGGAGATTGAGATGTTTGATTCGAAGATCATCCTGCATCCAATCGATTCCCAAAATCTGTTTCAAGATTCCATCATCTGCCATGCGTTGAACAATTTCTGACGCATGTTGACCAAGCAGGATTCGTTTGAATTCAGACCAGATTCTCTCGGAAGCAATCCGGTCAAGCATGGATTTTGTTTTCCGTAGTGCGTCCGCAAGTTGTTGCTCTGGCCACCAAATCCCAGCCGATCCTTGGTCCATGAACCTGTATGAACGCAAAATACGTAATGCATCCTCAGAGAGTCGCTTCGTGGCTTCTCCAACTGAGCGAATTCTCCTGTTTCGCAAATCTTCACATCCGTTGAATGGGTCGTAGAACACCTGTTTCACCGGATCCATTGCAATCGAATTCATGGTCAAATCACGTCGAGAAAGGTCAACGAGCAGTGAATCGCCCCAGTGGACTTCATCTGGTCTTCGACCGTCGTTGTATCCGAATTCTGTCCTTAGTGTAGTCACTTCGTAACAATCGCCTCTGTTTCGAAAGGTGATTGTCCCGTATCGCTCTCCGGTAGATATTGTATCAGGATAGGCTTTCATCTCGTCAGGAGTCATGGTTGTTGCGAGATCAAATTCGAGGATTTTGGTTCCCAACAATGCGTTTCGAATCGCTCCGCCAACGATCCAAACGTGCGAGTTGTTTTCGTGAAACCACTCAACGATTTCAATCAGTGATGTTGGAAGACTCTGAACCGTGGCAGAAAGAGATGGAAGAAGAGGGAGTTCATCCATCCCGCGCGCTGGTTCCATGTCTGACATTCATCCTTGCGTGTCCATACAAGACAAAGCATTATCCTGTGGATTCCTTTCGTCGAAGCATGTCTTGGAGTGAAGACGATGTACGGCTTGTTCCTGTTGAGTGGCTCAAGGCACATGAAGAAATCAAACCTAAAAACATGGAGAAACTCCTCGTGATGACATTGAAATGGGACGGTTTCACAAAACCTTTGATCGCAGACAAAGCAACTGGTGCGATACTTGACGGACATCATCGATATGCTGTAGCTCAACGCCTCGAACTTGCTCGAATCCCCGTCGTATGCATCGATTACCTTGATGATGACTCGGTTGAATTGGAGCTCTGGCCAGCATCAAAATTGGAATCTATTTCAAAGCAAGATGTCATCGATATGGCGCTATCTGGAAATCTGTACCCTCCAAAAACGACTCGCCATCGTATCTCTGATCATCTTCCACCCATCCACGTATCATTGAAGCGTCTGTCAATGCTTACGCCGAGTCAGCCTGGCGAGAATGAATCGTAGCTTTCCACATACGATTTCCTTCACTTGTCGTCACAGTTGGATAATTCGGCTCCAAGGCAACATTCAGCAACGCATCGTGCATGACCGAGTTCCGAGCATACATCACCCGGACTGTAGAGCCAACCTTGCCTTTGAGATTGGATTTTAATTGTTCAGCATTCGTAACTCGAATGCCACCAATGGCAACGATTTCATCACCCACCTGGAGATGCTCACGAACAGGAGAATCTTGCATATGGCTGGTTACTTTGAGTTTGTTTCCTTGTGACCGAACGTGGACACCGAGCCACCCCTGAGAGAAATGTTCCCAGACTACCGTTTCAGTTCCTTCTTTTCGTTTTGGTTCATCGGATGGTTTGTAATTCAAACCGAAAATCGAGAATGCTCTTGCTAAGTCGAGATTCCCCGCTTCCTTCGTGATTTCATCGAGGAATGAACCCAGGCGGCGACCGCCCCGTATTGATGTCAGAGCTTTCCGAATATCGTTGTAATGAACACCTCGTTGTGACGTGTCTTCAACATTGATGTTGTGTTTCTCATACAACGCTTTCATCAAATCACAGACACCGGTTTCTCCCTTGGAACGTTTCCTTAACTCTGCATCGAGAGCGAACATTGTTAATTCTCCCTCAAGGTAGTATGAGATTTGTGTTTCTCTTGAATATGCGTGCCCTCTATAGAGATGTATCCACGCCTCATGACTCGCTTCGCAAAGGGCCTGGCAGGTAGAACCACTTCGGGTGTGATGTCGTTTGAGTTTGCGCTTCATATCAGCAAAGTAATCTTCAGCACTCCACGCTCCGGATCGTAAGCACATGATGTCTCCAATCCATGAAGTAGCTCCTTCAAACCACCACAACAGATCCGTATTGACTTCTCGTTGCAAATCATAATCAAGGAACAGTTTTGGACGCAGCCGCTTTACGTTCCATTGGTGGACATATTCATGACTGAAGAGACTAACAAGATCACGATAATCTTCGACATTACCTGGTTGAAGTGAAGTACGAGGTACCATCGATGTTTGTGAATTTGTATGTTCAAGACCGCCTCTTCCACCATCTGTGAGGTGGAGTATGGTATGGTACGGTTCATGGAGTGGGCCAAACAAAGCATGGTGTTCTGAGATGATGCTTTTCATATCATGAAGAAATCGTTCGAGCATGATCTCATTGGGAGCATGTCCACCTGCGTCCCAGTAGTGAAGTGAATGATCACGTCCCCCAACGTTGAATCGATGAATCTCATTGGCGTTGCATTCAGCAATCCCGTCCAACAATGCATCTCTGTGTTCTGCTGTAAAGATGTGGAGTTTTGCTTTACCCTCTTTTGATGTTCTGTGATGGTTCAATTGTGTTGACACATTCCAATCCGATGGCAAAAGAAACTCAACAGTTTGGGTTGAGTTCATACGACTCAAATCGATTCCAGAAGTAGGAAGGAACCATGTGAAGGGAGGCATCATATGCAGATGTGTTTCGTCTAAATGGTTTGATCGAACGGTGTTGTCAACGCAAAGTAGCTTGTAAGAAATACGAACCCTCGTCACCGATGAAACACCCTTAATCACAATCGAATCAACGTCTTTTCGGACAACGTTCAATGTATTTCCTTCCTCATCATAAGCTTCCAAATGTGAGACATGTTGAATCGGTTCACGAAGGAAATAGGATCCAGGAACCCATCGAGGAAACGACAGCTTCAGCGAAGGTGATGTAAAAGGCGCACTCACTTCGATTTCAACGCTCAAACGCTGGTCGCTCGCATCGGTCGCATCAACTCGGAAAACGACATTTGGATTCATCATGATTCAGACGTTGGTCTATGCAGTGTATAGGTTCTGTGCTGCACTCAGGACGAGTTCATCAGTTGATTCAGAGAGAAGTTTGGCTGCGAGTTCTTGAATCGCAGGCTCGTTTTGTCGGTGCAATAATCGCTCAAGCAATCTCGATTTATCGATGCTATCAACACGTTCATCGAACAGTAGTTCGCTTCTTAGCGCATCGCTTTTTTCGTCGTTTCGACCAACAAGCCAACGGGCGACAATCGATGTACAATCTCCATCGATGAGGGTTTGAAGTCGAGCATCATCCGCCTCAGCGATGGTTTCCTTCAATGATTGGACAAGAAACCTACGTTGTGTGTTGCTTTTTGCAGCCATCAGTTTGGCGAGGTTCGGTAAGTGTTGTTCAAGAGCAATAGGGATTGCAAATTTCCACAATGCATCATCATGCGAGATTGAATCTTGGAGAGTTTTTGTTTCCTCAGAGGTTAACTCCATCAGCAAGAGGGATGAAGCTGCTTGTCGACGAACATCTGGATGTGGGTCCTCCAAGCATGCAAAAAGTTCGGTCGCTTTGCTGTTGACCCTTGTAGCGTATGTTCGAATGACATGATCGTTGGAAATTTGGAACTGTTTCAATTCTGAATCGGTTGCTTCATTGCTCGTAATGAGTTGATTTACCGCACGACGGGCAACCACATCATCTTCGCAGTCCAACAACAAACGGGCAAGTTTCGCAGCATGTGCACTCTCTTGGATGGATTCAAGCACGGTTGCAACACATCGTTGACCATCAATGAGATCGCTCTTTGCAAGCTCTTCAAGCAGGTGAGGAGCATGTTTGGGAGCCCATCGGCGATATGCTTCAATCGCCTTGTTGCGGAACCATATGTCCTTGTCCTTAAGGAATGGAGAGAAGGCTTCGACGCTCTCGTATACATCTGAGTCGAAGAGAATTCGAACAGCCCTTCTGCGTTGCCGGACATCCTTATGTTTCAATTTGGCAATGGTAGACTGAATGCTTGCGACCATGGTTCTACCTCATGGTTTGAATTCATCAAAATGAAACCCTGAATTGTCGTCTTGATCGATATCACCTGGGCGAGCAAGCGTTGGCGCAAACATCAGTTGAATCATCGGCCACAACTGAACAAAATGCTGCATATGTGCTGTGATAAAGGCTTCCAACTCACCCTCCTCGACATCCATCATCGTCCGTAATTCATCAGCGATCGCTCCAAGTTGTTGGAGCTCTTCAGCACCGCAAAGTTCCATTTCGTGACACGTTTCGATTAACGTTTCAATCAAATCGGCGATTTCCAATGCAGTGAGTGGTTGAGGCTCGCTTTCGATAATATCGACCGGTCCAAAAGATACCGGGCCAAGAGACGTTGGATGCAGTACGTTGAATTGGCACTCATTTTTCATCAATTCTTGATGGTGATGGTCTCCAATTGGTGCGATGACAAATCCGCCTTCAATGATCCGGTCTTCCATCCATTCCGGTACAGAAGGAATACTTCCCGTAATCAACACGCGACTGAGCTCTCCTGGTAATTCAATGGGGGCAACATCAATTGATTCGACGTGTCGTAAGTCAATCGTTGGCCAACCAGCCAATGCATTTGCCGTATGACGGACAATTTCTTCAGAGGGATCAATAACGATGACCCTCCCTTCTTCACCTACAATGGTGGCGATAAGAGCAGCCAAGTACCCTCCCTTTGAGCCAACAACGAGTACCTCTTGACCGCGTTTCAACTCAAGATGGTGAAGAAGCGTTACAATCATGTGAGGTGCTGAAATGGTCTTCACGCCCCCGTTTTCAGTTTCCATGAAGACAACTGGGCGATCGTGAAAAAAGCCATCAAAATCATACGTTGTAAATTGTTCAAGATGAAGTTCGCACATGGCATCTCGCACAGGTTGAGGAACTTCGATTCCGGAATCGGAAATCCGGTCGAGAAGTTGTCTCATCTCCTCCATATGCTTGTCACCACACTGACTCATAAAAACATGAGCGAATTAGGAGATGTCATCTTGGATACGCTTGAGAATCTCTTCAGGGGGCTCATTTGCATCGAGTTCGAGAACATATTCGATATCATGAGGTAATTCTTCAGCTATGTTCTCTTTGATTCTATTGATCAAACCTGCAAACGATTCATTTTGATACTCCTCAGTCTGGTCCATATCTGCTTCCATTGTTTCAACGATGGTTCTTGCTTGTTCTACCGAGAGTCGAACATCGGTCATTGAGGAGAACATGTCATCCATTAGAATGCCCTCGATCTTTGTTAGATGTTCGGAAATTGTAGCCCGTGCTAATCCAAGTTGTTCAGCAAGCTCGGTTATCTTGATTCGCTTTGGGAGGTCATAGTAGCCGCGATCATAAGCGAATTTTGCAAGTTTAAGTTGCTTCTCCGTAAGGACTGATTCCCGATTTTGAGGAGTGAGTTTCAGTGTTCGTGCACTTGTCCTATCAGGTTTGGCCATCAGTCGAAGAACACCGGATAACAGGCGCAATTTCATCGAAGATCCTTGTAGGATGTAGGTCAACCCTTGCTCGTCCAATTTTGAGCCTGCAACTGCGTACGTTCCGTTGGTTCGAGCATTGAGGATTGGAAGAGGGTGTATCACTCTGCAAATAACGAGATGTCCTTCCTCAGGGTTTTCAGATTCTTGAACAACCTCGAGCACTTGCAATGAATCAATGCTTTCCAGTCCCTCAATGGTCTGTCCTTCATGAAGATGAAATTTGAATAAGCATCGTATGTCCTTCGGCACACGCTTGATGTACGATAGAAATTCAATTCTTCTTGCAACTTTCAAAATTGAATCGAGTCCAACTGCGTCGAGGCGGTTGATTTTCCAAAAAAAGGAAACTTCCCGCATGAACATGACTCAAACTTCTGCGAAATAAGTCAATCTGTGCAATGTTTACCTCATTTCCAACCAACCGAGGAAGGTTGCAATCGGTAGGAAAATAGCGAGAAGCATGTTGATTCGCTTGCGCTGATTCCGAAGTCGCTCAGGTACTTCAGGGGAAATTTCTATCGCAGAGGTGTACCTTGATTGTCTGGTTTTTGGAAACTGCCCATCGAGAAGAGTGAGTACTTGTCCCCTTAACTCAGGTTGACGACTGCTGCTGATACCGCGACCGACCATGTAACGTACGGGAAATTCATCGGCCAATGATGTTGAACGCTTGAGGATTTCTTCGACTCGACTTGAGTCATGAAGATCGATTCGTACAGTACGTCCATCACTGCGAACGTGACTGAGAATCCGCCATTTCCCCTGTCCTTCGTCCATTCCTTCAAGCGCTGACATGGTTCGTTGAATCGGAGGTATGTCTGAAACAGCTGGGCGTTCTCTTTTTGCTAAAAAGGGGCCCAAGAGGATCCCGCCAACAAGGGGGAAAACGGTGATGAGATAGACGATACGCATCAATTCGTCCGGGCTAGTAAGCGCTGAGACAAGAGCGAGACTGAATCCAAAATAGAGGCCGAGAAACGCTCCCGCTTGGATTCCAAGCCACAGACCTACAGGTTCCGTCGAGGTCTCCGCCATGGTTAATCGACAGACATCGATAAAATGAAACCGTCGATATGTCAATCATTAAAGGACGGGATTCATAGCCAGTGGTATGGAACGCAATGGTCTTGAATCGAGAACTCGAGACCAGAAGGTTGGCTTATGGATAGGCGGAATCAGTTTTTTCTTCCTTGCGTCTTTCTTTCTTGCACCAGCCCTCGTTGAATCAGGAACGATCGTCGAACTTTCCGGAAGAGCCAACATGTTCGATTATCACAAGGAGAACGACCAGAACTTCACGTGGACAGAACTGAATGTCTACAGCGCTACAATCTATGCCTTTGGCGACCTGAATTGCCATAACAAACACGAGCGTTCGTGGTCGATAAACGGGAATCAGATGCCCGTTTGCGTTCGTGATGTCGGCATCTTTGCGGGCCTCGCACTTGGAGGGTTTGTCTATTCTCGTCGTGGAGTAAATCGATGGACAATTCGTGACACATTCCTTTCCATTATACCGGATGAGACGTTGCAGCCTATCTACAGAAAGAATCGTCGAACACTCCTCTTCGTGACGATTGGAATCATTTGTGTGGTTCCAATGGCGTTGGATGGTTTCACTCAACTCCTAACCGACAGGGAATCAACAGCATTCCTCCGATTGATTACAGGCGTTCCATTTGGACTCGTCTTGGGACTTTTCTTCGCTGCAGCTTACAGCGCACGGCCAAACAATTTCGACAAACCATCTCAAGTTCTACTGCCTGGAAACGTGCGTTTCCAGCGCCCTCCTCAGGAAGAAGAATGATCGGGCGGTGGCATCGACCACCAGACCACCAATTGATCAGCATTCTCAGGAACAGGGCAATTTTCGTGTCCGCTTGTCAAGATATTTAGGCGCTCAATGGTGTTTTCAACTGCTTTGTTGAGTTGAGCATTGCTTTGCTGAAGAATCTCTTCTAAGGATTTCTCCCATGGTGCTTCTGGATTGTTCTTTCTCCATGTCGACAACGCTACACGGAAAGGCCACATTGCTAACGTTAATCGTGCAAAACCAATCCATGAATCGCGAAGTTTGAACACTTGGCCTTCTGCGAAGGGGATATGATTCTGTTGACGATGAATCCAATTCGCCTCTTCCAGCCATTTCACCAGTCGTTGCGTGTGTCGTTGGGTGACCATTCTATGTGGTCCAAGGGATTTGTGCAAGCGAGGAATTTCGCATGAGCCTGCCATCAAGGAGAGTGTGCCGAGAATCGACCAACTCGATCGAGCGAGCGGATTGCTTGGAACATCCGATTGTCGAGCTTGGCTTGAATCCCACTCCTCCTCAGCGCGTTGCATCCACTGGGCAGGAGACTGTCCAGTGAGCCATCCGATGTGTACGGATGTACGCTCCATAGGCGCCCCGGGAAGCCTCGTTTGTTGTTGGACATCATGGGCCAATTTATTGAGTAAGTATCTGTCTACTTTATCTTGGTCAACATTCAAAGGAATTGGTCTTCGATTGAAGAATTGGCGTAATTCTCGTCGTAATTTTTGACGCAGCTCATCCAATCCTCCTTCGTTTAAGATAGGTCCCACAATGCAACATTTGTCAAACGGTGGAGCAACTTGAATCTTACCAGTAAACAGGTCATTGAATCCTTGGCGTATGGTCTTTTGAATTTCAGGTGTTTCAAAATATTCTTGTTTGTCACTGCTCATTCGTAACGTTGCATGCTTGATTCGTTCGATTGCCCGATCTGGGTCGCAGTCAATCCAAACGACAAGATCAGGAATCATTGATGCTGAATTGACTTGACAAACCGTGCCGATACCCAAATCGCCAACAACGCCTTGGTAAATAATCGAAGAGTGAATGTTCCGATCGGAAACAACCACTTCGCCTCGCTCTAGTCGAGGTTTAATCCATGTATGTGAATGGTCAAGACGGTCTGCAGCAAACAGTCCTGCTTCTTGAAGCGGAGTTTTATCTCCAAATTTGACTGCTTCAAGGGCTAATTTTCCTAAATCGCTATGACGTCGAGGTTCATGTGTTCGATGGACTTCGTTGAATGGATAATGGGAAAGAAGTTCTGTGAGGATTCGAACGGCTTCGCCTTTGCCGGAACCATCTCCGCCTTCAACGGTGATGAGGTACATCACTCCACCTCAGGGTCCTGAAATTCATCCCGTGCAAGAATCATTAATCCCATTCCGCACAAAATCAAAAATGGACCAAAGACGATGAAACCACGGCTGAATAAAGCAAACCCAGCAAGATATTGGGTTCGGCGATAGTTACTTGCTTTACGGGTATCTATCGCTGCCTTGAGCCCTACAACCCCAGCGAGGATGGTCGCCAATGCAATTCCAGTTGAGAGTGCTATGGCATTTTCCAACGACCAACCCGAATTGGTTTGAGTGAAATCTTCCTGTAAAGTACCGTTTCCATTGGATAGCGTGAACGGCGCTTGTGTTGCAGTGTCAGGAGTAAAGGTTCGTTCGACGGTAAAATATGTGTCGAGAGAAACGCGTAACACATGGGATGAGGCAACAACATTTTCGAACTGATAATATCCGTATGAATTGGTATCAGTTGTTTGAAGAACGTTACCAGTATCAACCTCAATCAGTTCGATTTGAACCCCTTCCATCGAGTCACCAGATTCCGCTTCAAGTACAATTCCATACACGTCGACTACGCCGTCTTGATCCAATGAGTTGTTGAGCAATTCAGCAGGATTGCCCTGTAGAAGGAGTAAACCTGTAATGATGCCGAGAACACTGCCAATGAAGATGAGCGATGATGCAAGTGCAAGTAGTCCATTGGTCTCTTCGATGAGCAGAAGATCATCGCCTTGCGTTGTCGCAGCCTGAATATCTGTGCCCTGGACGACGAGCTCTTCATCTTCTGTCGTAACTTCGCCTGAGAGTTTTTCACGAACACGTGCACGTAATGCTTCACGTCGTTCGTTTATATCCATAACAGAGCCTCAAGTGTGAACTGGTGCGCGAAAAACATTGCTTCCCGGTGTATCCGCGCACGCAGGCCTACCGTTTCAAACGCACGCTTTCGTGAAGTCCAACGAAACCCACGAAAATTAGGGCGATTACTGAGAAAACCGCACCTGCGACAACAGGGCTGAAGGTTGAGGGAACATCCTCTTCAACGATCGGTTCCGATTCGTTTTCAGTTTCATCGCCCAACCATGAGCCTTGCCGGAGCCCGAGCTCGATTAAGCGTCCGATGTGGGCGAGAGATTCGGCAGAGACTTTGTCCGGCGTATCTTCATGTGTATGCCAATAACCTTGCCAAGCAGTGGCGTTCACTCCATAGCGAATGTCGATAAAATCGATGGCAGGGATGCCTACATTGAGCATTGGAACATGATCGTCTATGACGCCATCGGTTTTCGTAAAATTGACAACGTCTTGCCCGGGAATGCCGTCACAGTCAGTGACATTATCGAGTAGTCCTAGTGGTCCTGAAAGTGTTTCAACTGCGTTCCATAATCGATCGCCTTCTACGTCCCCAACGTATGGGGGGAATGTGCGATAAATTTTCAAATCTGCATCACCAATCATGTCGACAAGTAGGAATGCTTCAATTCGAGAGATGTCTTCATCTGTACGGTTCTCCGCCCATGCTTTAGCTCCGAGCATTGAGGGTACTGGGCCTTGATCTTCTGCATCCGTGAGGAGAATCCACACTTCATGGTCAAGATTCATTGTTGGGATGATACGGGAGAGCTCCCAAAGAACTGCAACCCCACTACCTCCGTCGTTCGCTCCGGGTATGGGCTGGTCGACAATGTTCTGATCGGAATCTCGCTCAGCACGGTCCCTTGAGTCGTAGTGTGCAGCAAGGACTACAACTGGACCAGATTCTTGAGCACCATCAGGTAGGAGTCGGCCCTCTAAGTTGGTGAGATTGTATCCCTCTCTTGAGTGCGGGTCCAGCGTCCAATCAAACGCAGGCCTTGTCTCCATGAACCAATCTCGCAGCTCCTTCGAAGCATTTGATCCTGGTAGCCTTGGTCCAAATTCCACTTGTATCGTGACGCTTTCGTTTGCGTTCTGTCCATCGAATTCAAGTTCGTTTATGGTCAAACAAACCTCCGATGATGCTGAAGCAGGTGCTGCCAAGGATGCCAAGAGAATGATGGTCAAAAGTCCCGTAATTCTCATCCTATCGGCCTCCATTGTAATGATGCTAAGGACGCGGGGTATTAAATACCTCATTTCCACACAATGAATTGTGATACAGCATCACATTTTACAGAGGATTTCATATGTCTGAACGACGCTCCACTCAAGCCCTCTTTCTCGTCTTCCTCATGTTGGCCTCGGTTATGGGTCAAGCGGCAGCGAATGAAGCGCACAACGAAGTCGAAGATTTCGAGGACGATATTGGAGTTGTATACGGCGATTTATCTGATTTTAATGTCGATACTGGGTCCCAATATCTTCTGATTGAAGAGGATCAACCGGTTGTTTCTGCAACCTCATTCCTCAAGCAAGCTTGGATTGACGAAGGGCGGCCAGGCGTTGATGAAATCCGTTACCAACCTTCCATGGCCCGTTCAACGTGTTCACAGCACCTTGTAGGTGACACACTCACCGTTCCGATTTCTGGGGGCTCAACCAGCGTCTACGTCGCAAAAACAACTGCAACTGTGGCTTTCCTCGTTCAATCAGGTCGGACGCTTTCATCAACTGTCCTTCAAAATCTTGCCTCAACATGGGATCAAACAATCTATCCTACAATGACGACATATTTCGGTAAAGATTACCAAGATGGACGAGGACTTGCACCTCCTGACAACGACAACAATTGTCAAGTTGAAATTGTCATCTACGACATCGACGGAGCGTTCAACATTGGAGGATACTTCTCTCCTGGAACTGCTGCCACGAGAGAAGTGGTTTACGTCGATTTTGCAGACATCACGCTCTCGTGGGGTAAGTCAATCATCGCTCACGAACTTCAGCATCTCCTGCATAATGCTCAGGATCCATACGAAAACCTATGGTTGGACGAAGGCAATGCTGACGTTGCAATTTACCTTTGTTTTGGGGCCGATGGAACCCTTGCTGGTCATCTGAATGGATGGACACAACAATCTGACCTGAGTGTTCGTTGGTGGAATCAACGAAATGCCGATTATGGGGCAGGTTTCATTTTCACGATGTATCTTGCTGACCATCTCGGCGGAGGTCCTGCAATTCGACAACTCGTACAAGACTCAGCAACTGGAGGCCTAGGTGTCCAAAACCTCGCTTTGTCTCCAGTCTCTGGGCAATCGGGTAAAATCGGTCGAACGATGGGTGAGATCTTTGCGAACTTCTCGATTGCAGCAACAATTGATTCTGACCAAGGGATCTATGGCTTTTCAAATCTTGACCTCAATCCATCCTGTGGGGGCTCAACCTTTTGCAGAATCACTCCTGCCGACACCAACTCCGACTGGTCAACTCCTTGGAGTTCAACAGGTCACACCATGGAGGGATGGGGAATCCGCTCGTTCAAATTCACTCCAGGTTCAGCCTCTCCTGCCCCACTTACGTTGAGGGTGACATCCGACGTTTCGAACTTCGATGGGGTTCTTGTCTACAAATCAACTGCTGACGGACTTTGGTCGACACAGGACTTGGATTTCAACAACAATGTCGCAACAGGGCTCATTCAGGGCTTTGGAAATTTGACCGACGAAGTCTATGCAATCGTTTGGTATGCGAGTACGGTTGCCGATTGCGATTACACTTCCTGTGGCCCTTCTTACCCACAAGGGACAATCGATATCGAAGCCGCAAGAATCACCTCTCCAGCGACCATGATGCTCAATGGAACGACGCTCGGAGATCGTGATGGAGATGGTTCACCTGACACCGTTCAAGTGAACTACTCAATCCTCTCAAACGCATTCTTCGAAGACCTTGATGTCGATGCTATTGTGCGAGACAGTAACGGAACAGTTGTCGACACCATCTCGACCCGAGTTCAAGCAGGTGGTGGAGTTCATGTCCCAAGCAGTGTTTACTTTACGGCAAACAAGAACGACCAATACACCGTTCGATTTACGATGAAAAACATGCTTGGAGCGGTGCTTGATACGGAAACAACGGCACCTCAGGCCTTGACCAACATGGCTCCAGTCGCCAATGCATCCGTCTCTACCAACCTTAGCCAGACCTATGAAAAGATTCAGTTCACTGGAGACGGATTTGATGCATGGGGTCTTTCATTGGACAACAATACCCTTCCATATTTCGATCAGCCAGTTGCTTACACATGGGACTTTGATGACAACATGACGTCTGGATTGCGTTCCCCGTTGCGATCTTTTTCCGAGGCCGGAGTCTACAATACAACGCTTCGAGTTATGGATGTTGGAGGAACGTGGTCTGATGTAAGCATCAATCAAATCAACATCACAGACGATTCTCAACCGATTCCAATCATCACAGTCAACAACAACGTTGTTGCTGATCGACTCGAAATTCTCACCAATCAGCGCATTATTTTCTCGGCCTATCAAACCGCTGACAACGTTCCACTTGAATTCCTTGACTTCGAATGGGATTGGGGTGACGGCTCACCTGTGACGTCGGGAACGGGCCTGTACACGGCAAACCATGAATGGGGTGATGTCGTTGGTCCAAATCAGACCTACATTCTGACGTTGACTGTCTCGGATGGACTCAATGTTGGGCAAAAAACAATCGAGATTATTGTCAACAACCGCTTGCCGTATCAAATCTTTTCAGATGAACTCACCACCTACACCTACACGCCTCTGCTTATGCCGGATGTCTTCACGGATGACGATGGAGCGAACCTCTCGTTAGGATGGGTTTTCGAGGGTGGAGTAAATCTTGATGGCATAGAAGTTGATCGAAGCGATGACTTCTCCTCAACATCTTCTGCGGCTTTGTATCCTGCGCCTGCGTGGGATACTCCAGGCATGAAGAACATCACCGTAACAGTCACAGACGAAGATGGAGGTATTTCATTTGCAGAACTTCGCGTCAACGTCATCAATCAATTGCCCGTTGCAAATTACATCGTCAAAGAATCGGGGGCGACGGGAGCTCCCCAAATCGACTTCCTTGTTGATGAAGCCCAAGTCAATGTACCGTACGCCTTTGATGGGCGAACCAGCTTCGATGTTGATGGAACCACCGGGACATACAACGATTTGACCTTTAATTGGACATTCCCAGACGGAACTTTCAGCAACAAGACCCTTCCTGCCTATTCCTTCCTAGAACCAGGTGAACAAATCATTCAGCTTATTGTCACCGATGAAAATGGAGAGCAAAGCAGTCCAAAGGTCATCGTTGTCGTCGTCGCCAATCCTCTGCCGATCATCGAGTTGCAAATTTTGGATGCTTGGGTAGATGGGGAGTTGCTCATGGACACCGACGTTTTCCCGGAAAATGGATTGCCAGATCAATGGTCACGGACCTTCGATGAAAACGGAGTGAATGTCGCAGTACCTGGAGCAATGCTATACTTTGATTCCAGTGGAACACGGGATGGCGATCAGAAATTCGAAGGAAAATACGTGCCACTTGAGCAAGAATCGCCGGATTGGAATGGATTGCTCGAATACACCTGGGACTTCGGGGATGCAACTCCGATTGTCCATGATCCAATGCCATGGCACTCCTATGAACGCCCTGGGCTGTACACTGTGAAGCTTACAGTTCGTGATGCCTTTGGAACCGGCGATGTCACTCGGGCAGAATTCAATGTCCACGTCGATTCTCCTCCGGAAATCGGAGGAATTGATTTGCCCGACGAGGTTTACGAAGACTTCTCTACGGCTGTTATCGTCAATGTTTCTGATGCAGAATCGTTGGCCGATCTCGTTTTCTATAGAGACCTGAATGTTCTTGATGGTTCAAATTCTGACAGGGATGAAACAATCAGCAACGACCTCATTATCGAATGGGAGCAAGATATTCTCACCGATGCTGATGGCGATGAAATTGTCGATAATGACTGGTTTACTTCCACCAACTCTCTAGTAGCTCTGGCAACTGTGGTGTGGGAGGATCCGAAGGACGCTATCCTGAAAGTGAGAGTCTGCGATGGCATGGGTCTATGCGATGAGGCCGAAACTGATGTTACTGTGTTGCCTGAACAAGACGCCGATCCCTCTCTCTCTGACTTCAGTTGGAACGAATGGAAATCTTGGATGTCCGATGCTGGTGGTGACGCTCTTGGATTCATTGCTCTGATTCTAGCAGCACTCATTCTAGGTTGGTTGGTCATGCGTCAACCAAATGAAATCGAAGAGGAAGCAAAGCAAAATGCTGAGACGTATGATGTAGAACACGCAGATGATGGTGGCCTACTCGGAATGGATCATCACTCCCCTCCTCCGGCTCCAAAGATTCTTTCAAAACAGGAGCGCAGAAACGATGAGAGTGGTTACATTCGCCCATTGCGTAGGCGAGAGTGAACGAATGCCTCAAGAACCTCGTCGTCAACCTTGTCATAAGGGGTGATTCGATGTTGCACAGAAAAGCGATTCTTCTCGTAGCGATTCTGTTCGTACCTTTGCTCAGTGGAGCCTTTGCACCGTCATCTTTTGGTACAGTTTCGGCTTCGATTGATGATTGTCAAGGAGATTTATCTCCGATTGTTTGGAATGAGACCATCTCTCGTCATGCTGAAGTACCTCACAACAGCAACTGGTGGGACTCCTTTTTTGATGATGATTGGGATGATGATGGGCGTGGAAAAAATGCACCACCTCCGGGTGATGAATCGAGTACTGAGCCGCAGGATCCTACATTGTCACCAGAAGAACCATGGATGTATCAAAATTATCATTCCAACACTCCCGTTGAGAGATTAACAACGAACCTTGCAACCTCAATGCTCATCGGAAACGATAGCGTCGGGACCTTGCGTGTAAACCTCTCGAGTGCTCACCGAACGACAATATGTGTTGAAATCCAAGGTCTCGTTGGAGATACGACCGTTCCTGCAAAAGCCGATGTTTATCTTATGACAACCTCTCAATACGAAAGTTACGAGCGCTCCTACGATCGAATGCACAGTGAGGATTCCGAATTCTGGCTCGAACGTGAAAGCCTGAGCGAAGACGAGTTCGTAACTGAAGTCTCGCCGGAGTGGGGCGCCTTTGATGTAACTGGATGGAAGACATACAGAGATGTCCATTCCTACGAAAATACAGATTCAGTCGTCATGAGCGTTTCATTGGATGGCCCCGAAGTACACAGCTCATTGTTCTCAGGGCCTGCATATCAGGAATTTTTCATCGTTATCGATGCTTGGGACAACTCCAGAAGAGGTGACGCAGGTGTTCAAAACAAAATCATTGCAGCCGATGTTGCTATTTCAACCGTTGAGCGTTCAATCGTCCTTCCGAATTGGACCGTTTCGATTGTGTTCTTTGTCTTCTTTGCATCCATTATGATGGCTCCTGTCATCATCAATAAGCGTTATATGAACGCTGGACTAGAGCCTTCGGTGGAGGCTGAAAAGCAACTTATGCCTTCACTCAATCAGAGTTAATCTCTGACTTAGTACTCAAGAAGGGTCCAAGCATCTCGCAAGTCGCGAACGTTGATGAGACCCTTGTCGCTGATTCGATGCTCCATTGAGAGGGTAGCATAAACCATCGAGACACCGAGAACTGGTGCGTGAATGCGAGCCCAGTCGCCACCGCTGTTCACTGCCATGACACTGTAATCGACGCCCTCGCCTTTCAGTTCAATGGCTGCATCAACAATTTGCAATGCATCAAGATGGGAATGTGCTGTCGAGCAGAACTTGATCAAATCTGCCTTATCTCCATTCTCTCGTACAAAGGATGCGATATCCTCTGAGTTTGGAGTGCCATTGATGTCGTGGCTTGAGTAGATGATCTTGCAACCCTTGTCTTTTGCTGCTGCCATGAGGTCTCCAAGCGAATCCTCTGGGATGGAAGATTCAAAGTCGATCCAAGTCACGCCAGAATCGACCGCTTGTTGAAGAATTGCAAGTCGCTCTTCCTCTGTTCCAGGGAAAAATCCACCTTCTCGAGGAGGTCGTACGGTAAAGATGACTGGGACAGCGATCGAATCCTTAAGTTTCTGAATGGTTTCTTCAGCATTGATCGACGAAGCATCAGAAATTGGCCACTCTGCTTCAGGCGGCATGACGCTTTTTGGTTCGCCTTCTTCTTGTTCGACCATTACTGGTTCAGGCTTTGTGAGGTACAGTCGGTCAAATCGAACTTCAACAAGGTCGGCTCCTGCAGTTGATGCTCGAGCGGCTTCATCGACCATGTCATCAACGCTGGTTGAGTCGAGTGCTACACATATGGTCGGTTCAGGCATGTTTCAACCGACCTTCGTCTTCCTCTTAACGCTCACGGAGGGGAATCATGGATTTTAGACTCATTTCCCTGCGTTTTTGGAGGTGCCATTTGGATGCCAAAAACGCAATACGGAAGACTGCTTCATGGGTAGGTTTATACCCTCTCGTCGGGCATGTTTAACAGTTAGAAGGATGGGGCAACGGCCGCGATGCAAAACAGCCGACAGCAACTGGATTTTGACTGGATTTGATGATACCATGGAAGATGATTATGATGCAGAAAGCATCCAAGTTCTTGAAGGGCTTGAAGCTGTTCGAAAGAGGCCCGGGATGTACTTGGGCGACCCTCACGATGGTTCCGCCTTACACCACTGTATTTGGGAAGTCGTTGACAACTCTGTAGACGAACACCTCGCTGGCCATACAAATCAAATCGACATCGTATTGAATGACGATCATTCTCTATCCGTCCGTGATTATGGGCGGGGCATACCAGTTGGTGTTCACAAAGAGTTTGGAATTTCCGCAGCCGAAGTTATCATGACAAAACTTCACGCAGGAGGGAAATTCGACAACAGTTCGTACAAAGTATCCGGGGGGCTACACGGGGTGGGCGTTTCAGCTGTCAATGCAGTCTCGCAATGGATGGAGATGACCATTCATCGAGACGGAGCAGTCTATTTCCAACGGTATGAAGCCGGCGTCCCTACAGAGCCTCTCAAGGAAATAGGGACGTGTGAGAAAGATGAAACTGGGACGCACATCTCGTTCAAACCCGACCTCTCCATTTTCACGAATGTGACCGAATTCAATCTCGAAGAAATTGAAACACGCGTGAGTGAAACCGCTTTCCTGAACGCCGGTCTAAAAATTACAATTCTTGATGCCCGAGGCGAAGAACCACATCAGGTTGAACACCTGTATGAAGGCGGTCTCGCCGAATACGTTGGCCAATTGAACGAGCGAAGAGAAGTACTTCACGCCGACGTTATCACTATTTCTGGTGAAAAGGAAATAGAAATGGGTCTTGTTGAGGTTGAGGTTGCCTTGCAGTGGTCAGACGCATTCAGTGAATCAATCCGTTGCTATACAAACATCATCAGAAACAAAGACGGTGGGACGCACATGTCCGGTCTCCGCACAGCCCTAACAAGTTCCGTGAATGCTTATGCAAAGAAGAAGAATCTCCTCAAGGGTGATTCTCTCTCTGGCGATGATGTCCGGGAAGGCCTCGCTGCGGTTGTCAGCGTTAAGCACCCAGACCCGTCGTTTTCCTCACAAACAAAAGATAAACTTGTGAGCAGCGAAGTTACAGGGATTGTTCAGACGATTGTGTACGACAAGCTCGGGGAGTTTTTCGAGGAAAACCCAGCTGTTGCAAAGCAAATTGTCGAGAAGGCACTCCTCGCCTCAAAGGCCCGAGAAGCAGCACGAAAAGCCCGAGATTTGACTCGCCGAAAAGGCGTCCTCGAAGGAGGAGGCCTTCCTGGCAAATTGGCAGATTGCCAATCGAGGGACCCAAGCGAATGCGAAGTTTACCTTGTGGAAGGTGACTCCGCAGGGGGTTCCGCAAAAACGGGAAGAGATCGACGCATCCAAGCGATTTTGCCTTTGCGTGGAAAGATTCTGAATGTTGAACGCCAAAAGCACAATGCGGCCAAGGTTTTCCAAAATCAAGAAATTCAAACAATGATTCGTGCTCTTGGTGCTGGCGTCGGCAACAACAGCGAAGACGAGGGTAGTTTCGATCCCGAGAAATTGCGATACAGCAAGATCATCATCATGACTGACGCTGACGTTGACGGAGCACACATCCGGACATTGATGTTGACCTTCCTATGGCGTTTCATGCGCCCTGCTATCGTACAAGGTCATGTTTACATCGCCCAACCGCCATTGTTCCAATTGTCGAAAGGGCGTGTCAGCAAATACGCCTTTACAGACGAAGAGCGAGATGCCATTCTCGAAGAACTCCGTGGTGACAACCCAAACACCAAGATTGGCGTACAGCGTTACAAGGGTCTCGGTGAGATGAATCCTGAGCAATTGTGGGAGACGACCATGAATCCAGAAACAAGAACCATGCTCAAAGTGACCGTCAAGGACGCAGAAGAGAGCGATCGTATGTTTGAGATTCTGATGGGAGAAGACGTACCTGATCGGCGGGCGTTTATTGAACGCCATGCAAAGGAGGTGACCAATCTTGACATCTGAAGAGGAAACAAGTGAAACTGGCGAAGCGGTCGAAACTGGAACGGTTTTGAATCGCTCACTCAATGATGAAATGAAGACATCGTACATCAACTATGCGATGTCGGTTATCATTGGTCGTGCCTTGCCCGATGCTCGAGACGGTCTGAAACCGGTTCACCGTCGTGTTCTCTATGGAATGCATGAAGGAGGGCATACGGCTGACAAAAAGTTTAGCAAATCCGCTCGTTCCGTTGGTGAAGTCATGGGTAAATATCACCCTCATGGTGATCAATCGATTTACGACACGATGGTCCGAATGGCCCAAGAATTTTCTCTACGTTACCCTCTGGTCGATGGCCAAGGAAACTTTGGCTCAATCGATGGAGATCCTCCGGCCGCTATGCGATATACAGAAAGTCGACTCGATCGAATCTCCAAGCACATGCTTGAGGATATCGAGAAGAAGACCGTTGATTTCCAACCGAATTTCGATGATTCAGAGATGGAACCAACAGTTCTTCCAGCACGTCTCCCCAACCTTCTGCTCAACGGTTCCGATGGTATCGCAGTTGGTATGGCCACGCGCATACCACCGCACAATTTGACTGAGGTTGCAGGTGCAATCAATCTCCACGTCCAACGCATTCTTGAGGAAGGTGAAGAGAACACTGGCAAACCCCATGTCTCCATTGAAGAATACATGGAACACATCAA
>Ga0181568_10000195_pt1 | contig 50834 bp, 33 predicted proteins | sample 101ome_20_FD_133758 | JGI IMG/M metagenome (GOLD analysis project Ga0181568, IMG submission 133758) | Coastal salt marsh microbial communities from the Groves Creek Marsh, Skidaway Island, Georgia - 101404AT metaG (megahit assembly) | ecosystem: Environmental > Aquatic > Marine > Intertidal...
GCCTGCGCGACGCGCGCGTCCATCGCGGTGGCGGGGGCGTCGTCGGCGTCTGAATCGGCCATCGCGCGCGCGATCGAATGACGTGTAGGCTGTTTGCGACTTCACCTCGGGTGATTAGTAGTATCGGGGACGCGCCGCAGACGTCGTCGCGCGGTGACGCGCGAGCCGCCGACGCGAGGGAAGCGCGAGGGACGAGGCGCCCGCGCGACGTCTCGACCATGTCGACGCGCGATGGAGGCGGTGACGGCGCGAAGAAGACGTCGTACTTGGATGATTTATTGTCCGGGAGCGTCAACTTCATGGACGCGCGCGCGGCGCGAGGGGCGCGATCGATGCGCACGATGGGGGCGAGCGCGAGCGGGGGCGCGCGATCGACCGCGGTGGCGACGCCGAGCGCGCCGCGCGCGCCGAGCGCGGAGATGAAGGCGCCGGAGACGACGACGACAGGTGGGGACGATCTAGAAGCTTTTTTCGGAGCACCGCGCGTCGACGCGCGCGCCAAGGGCGGACTCGGCGCGTCGAACGCGTCGTCGTCTTCGTTCGGTGATCTCGACGCGTTCGCGAGCGCGCCGGCGTCGGAAAGGCGAGGTGGGGGAGGGCGAGACGACGACGAGGATGACTTTTTGCGAGGACTCGGTTTGGGCGCACGCGCGACCGCGGGGGGTGGCGCGCGCGCGACGGGGGGCGGCGACGGCTGCGGCGATGTGTTTGATTTACTGAGCGCGACTAGCAGCGTGAGCGGGTCGAGACCGGCGTCGCCGGTTGGAAACGGCGCGACGAGACCGCCGCCGACGCGACTGCAGACGACGCCGGCGGACGACGACGAGAGTTTAATCGATGGATTGGATGAAATCTTGGGTGAGGTGTCCATCGCGTCGACGCCGAGGAAGAGCGCGTCGGTGGAGAAGATGGCATCGACGTCGTCGCTGTCGTCGCTGTCGAAATCGGCAAGTCGGTTGGAGGCGGAGGACGTCGCGGAGGCGTCTCCGGAGTCGCCGGTGGGATTGGCGAGGTTTCGATCGAACGCGAGCGCCGAGTCGCGAGAGAGCACTCCTGTGATGACGCCGACACCGTCGCGCATCAAGGTGGAGGTGCGACCGAAATCGAAACCGCCGACGGAAGAGCCCGCGAGGACGACGAAACCGCCGCCGGCGCCGACGCCGGAACCGAAACCGACGACGACGACGTCCGCGAGATCATCCGTGGACGATTTGGATGATTTTTTCAGCGCAGGCGGAGCGACGACGCCGCGACAGACGCCGGCGAAATCCGCCGTCGATTCCATAGAAGCCATGTTCACGGTGAATCAACCGAACGCGCCGCCGACGCCCGCCGACGGCGTCGTCGACGATCTCTTCGGCGCCATGGACGTGCAAGGCATGACCGCCACCGCCAAGGCGTCCGTCTCGTTCGAGTACAATCCCGAGGAGGAGGTCGATCCGAACGAACCTCCCGAACGCGCCGCCCTCCGCAAAGCTCGCCACGAACGCAACAGACAGAGAATAGAAGCCGCGCTTGCCGAGAAGCGCGCGCGCGAAACCGCCGCGCGACAGGAACAATCCGAACGCCAAATGCTCAAGGATCTCATCGGCGCCGACATCGACGCGTGGCAAAAGAAGAATCAAAACAACATTCGCACCATGCTAGCTAACCTCGCCGACGTCTTATGGGAGGGTCATCGCTACAAGAGTCCAGACATGGGCGCGTTGATGCAACCCGTCGGCGTGAAGAAGTGTTACCACCGCGCGTTGGTCGTCATCCATCCCGACAAGGTGTCCCAGGCTGGCGGCGACATGTCCCAGCGGTACATCGCCGACAAGGTGTTCGACATCGTCAAGGTGGCGTACAAGGAGTTTGAAGCGAAAGAGTTAAAGTAGACGACGACGACATCGAGGAAGAACCATGTAACGACGGCGAAAACGCAAAAAGTGAAAAAGTACAAAAACGTCCCCACACCGTGACGCCGCATGTCCGAGACGTCCCGTCGTCGTCGTCGTCTCGTCGTCCTCGTCCCCTTTCGCGAGGACGAGACACAGACGCGAACCGCGCAGCTCAACCTCCTCTTGGCGCGGTTTCGAGACGACGTCTTCGTCGACGCCGCGCGTCCAAAGACGCGAATCATCGTCATCGAGCAAAGCCGAGACGGTTTCAAGTTTAACCGAGGACAGGCGCTCAACGTCGGCCACGCGCTCGCCAAGGCGACGGATTCGACGACGACGACGACGACGACCGCTCTGTACGCGTGTCACGATTGCGACATGGCGCCGGAATCGAACGCCGGGTTGCACTATTTCTGCGACGACGTTCACGGGGACGGTTTCGTGCGCGTCTTGCGGGCGGCGGGGTGTCGATACGACGGCGACGCGTGTTTCGGAGGCGTGACGATATACGACGACGAGGCGTTCGAGCGGACGAACGGGTACCCGAATGGATTTTGGGGGTGGGGCGGCGAGGATAACGCGGCGTACGACCGCGCGATGCGGGCGGGAGTGGCGGTGGCGCGCGCGACGAGCGTTGCGTTTGACGATTTGGAAAATATCGACACCGTGGAGGAGAAGCTCGAATGTTTGGACGCGCACGACGCGAGGATTAAGATGAAGGAGAAGAATGCGTTGTTAAAACAAAACGCCAAGCGTTGGCGCAAGGATGGGATCAGTTCGTGCGTGTACGACGTGATTTCGGAGACGACGTTGTTCGAGACGCCGACCGCCATCGCCGTCAAGTATCTTTGCGAATTTAAAACTCAAAGACCGGGGTACGTGGTGTGTTTCACGTGCAAACGAGATTTACACGAGAGCGCGTATTCGGCCGGGGCGTTGTTGAAGATTCGATGGGCGGAAAAGACGTCGACGACGCACGACCGTTCGTGCGCCGCGTGCACGCAGAGCATGCCAAAACAACTCAAACAAAAGGCGCAGGTTGAGTTTAATCGCAATAATCCCGAGCGGTTAACGTGTTCAACGTGTGGCGAAAAGTTTAGTAGTCGCTCCAAGCTCTTTGTACACTTGAAGGCGTCGACGAAGTGCGGAGACGTGACCGGAGAGACTGAGACGGAATAGAATTGTAAATTACACGCACTGTAGGATTAGGACTAGTCAAACACCACTTTCTTGCCCTCTGGTTTCACGCCACCGCCGCCCCACGCCTGCGCGTCAGCCTTGAGCTTCGCCTGCCACGAAGGATGAAGCGGCGCCTCGGGAGCGTCCGTCTTTGGTTTGTATTGCTTTTGCGGTTTTTTACTCACCGACGGTTTCGCCGACGCGCCGCCGCCTTCTTCGCCAAACTTGACCTTCTTTCCCTTGGCGCCTTGAATGATGAGCGGCGCTTGCTTACGCTTCGCTTGCCAAGACGGGTGCATGTTACGCTCTTCCTCCTCTTTCGCTTGTCGCTCTTGGCGAGCCCGCTCGCGCTCGGCGATCAAGTGCGCCGCGTTCGCGCCAAACTTGGCCTCGGCAATCTGTCGACGCTTTCGCTGACCCATGCGCTTCTTCACCTTTTTCTTCTTCGGTCCTAAATCTAGTTCCTCCACGTCCTCGTCCTCGTCGCCGCCGCGCGATGACTTCTTTCCCTTCTTCTTTTGAGCGCGTTTCGCCTCGCGTTTCGCCGCTCTGAGCTCAGCCATCGTCTCCTCGCTGAGACTCGCGTATCCCTCCTCGTCCACGTCGCCTTCAGACTCGGACTCGGACTCGGACTCGGACTCGGACTCGCGTCCGCGCCCACCGCCGTCTCGCGCGTCCTCCTCGTCCTCGCTCGACGACACCTCCTCGCCCGCCGCGCGCCGCCGCGCCTTCTCCTCCGCCTTCGCCTTCACCTCGGCTCTCTTCGCCTCTCGCGCCTCCTTCTCCTTGGCCCACTCCTCGCGCTTCTTTTTCCCCACCACCGCTCGATTCATGCGTCCCGCGATGGCGAGCAATCGTTCCTTGAGCGCATCCGTCTCCGTTCGCGTCGCCTGCGCGCGAAGCAACCGTCTGGCGGCGGCGACGTACGCATTCTCACCGACGACGTCCACCACCGCGTCGCTCGCCCCCGCCGACGCGGCGTCGTCGCAGATACCTCGAAGAACGTCCCCGCTGTCGAATCCATCGCCGAGATCGACCGCGCGCGTCGCGCGGGACGCGTCCGCGGATTCATCCGCCGCCGCCTCGTCCCGCGCCCCGAACGCCGTGTCCAGCGATTCTTCCACGCGCGCCGCGCACGCTCGCGCGCACTGTTTCGCCAACACGTCGATATCGACGTTTTTCGTCGCGTGAAGCGCCGTCTCGAGTCGAGACGCGTCCTCGGGCGCGCGCAGACGTCGTTTCAATTTCGCCTCGTCAAAGGTTTTCGCCTTTTTCAGCGCGCGTCGAATGAGAGACGCGCCGTGGTGTTCCTTCTTCCGAAGCTCGTCAAGCACCGTGTCTCTGGCGGTGAAATCGCGCGCGTGCCGCTTCTTGGCCCATTTCGGCCACGCACCGCCACCGCGCGTCGCCATGTCGCGTCGTCGTCGGCGTGTCCAGTCAGCGCGCGCGTCTCGACAGTCTCCCGTCACGAATGACGCCCATCCTCGTCGAGCGCGCGCGCGCGCACCGACGGACGACGCGCGCTCGAGCGCGATCGATCGCATCCATCATCGACAGCGTCCGTCGCGATCGATCGGTCGTCGCGTCCGCGATTCGATGGCGTCGACGAAGATGTGATAAATATCGCAAAATTCTCGATTCGGTTCGATCGACACACGTCGACGCACCGACGCTCGCGGGACGGAGACTCGCGAACGCGACGTGAACGCGCGTTTATCGACGCACTCGCCGTCGTCGTCTCGCGCCCGCGCGTAACGACTCGTCTCGCGCGTGCACTCGATCGAATCGATCGACGATCATCGATCGTCGACTCAACACCAACCGGAGGAACGTTCCGTTCGAGCCGTCATGGGGCCGTGCATGTCGGTGATCGAGGCCGCCGTGCCGGCGTCCGCGCCGCCGGCGGGACCGCACGAGATGCACTCCCCGGGATCGCTCGAAATCTTGAGGTCGAACGCGACGTTCGATACGAATGGGAATAAGCCCTTCAAGAAGAGCATCGAATTGCGCGCGGGGTCGCGCACGCTCGTCGAGGCGTGGAATTTGAAAATCGATGACGCGTCGGCGTTTAACGTCATCAAGTACACGAACAGTAAGGAGTGTAGGGTGTCCAAGGATGCGCGAACGCTCGAGGGCGCGACGCCGGATGTCTCTGAAGGTGATTTCGGCGTGTGGTTCGTCCAGGCGGCGCCCATCGCCGCGCCCGTCTCCTGGTGCAACGCGGGTAAGGGGAACCGACAGGGCATCATGCCGCACGTGCACGCCGTCGACGTCTACGTCACGTGCGACGGCAAGGAATTTACCGACGGACACGTGTGCTACGGTACGGATGCGAATTTTTCCAAAGACCAAGCCATCAAAGCCGCGGTGAAGGGGACGTATCAGGGTGAGCAGTGGGTGAAGGAATTCCTCACCAAGGGTCCGAGCGACGGGTCCAAGCCGTGGGCCACTCTTTTCCGGGACAAACGCTGGGAAACGTACAACTCTTTCATCTATCTTCCGCTCATGGCCACGGACGTGGACAACGAGATCGGCATCGATGATAACAATACGTACGTCCACGGATTGCTCACCAAGTGGGCGCAACTTCTCGGCAAGGTGGGAGCGGGCGAGCACTCGTTTACGATTCGCCTTCGTCCGAGAGGCGTCATCTTCATGGACGACGATAACGACGTCATGTGCGACACCGAGGGCGGGTACGCCGAGGATAAGGACGCCGTGACGAAGGCGTGCGAAGCTCTCTGCGGACAGCACCTCTCCGACGCGAACGCGCCGGGCATGAGCGCGACCTTCACGCTGAACATCGACGCGGGCCAAGCCTCCGGCAAGGGCCCGGTGCGAAAGGCGCAAGAGTTCGCATCCGACTGGCCGGCTGGTGAGATCGAAGAGTGCATCGAGCTCGCGATGAAGTTCGCCAACACGGGCGTCTGCGGAGCGAAAGCGGCGCAAATGGCCCCGGGATCAAAGTGCTGCCACATCATCCTCTCGCACGGCGATCAAGGAGCGGGCATCAAGACGGCCAAGTACGGCAAGGAGAGATCGTACGAATTTTTCTGCGCTTGGGCGTTATTCAAGAGCAAGGATCGTAAACCGGACTCTCTCGGCGCACAAATTAAGTTTGTCGTCAAGCGCGATCTCGTCGTCGACTACAAACCCGTCGAAGGCGAGTGGAGATCCGCCGGTTTCGAAACCGCGGCGGTTGGCGTGGACAGCGCCACTGGCCTCACCATCACGAACGCCGAAATCGACGCCGCAATCGCGCGCGACGCCGAGTACTATTAAGTCGTTCGTCTCTCAAGTTTCAAGATTCACCACGCGCTCTGTCGGTTATCGTTGTTATCCGTTGGTTGTTTTCGTTGGTTGTTATCGAGGACAACAATGCGCCGTACAGTACACACTCGCGAGCGCGTAGTATATATTACACACCACCTAAAACCACCGGCGTTCCGATTCTTTTCGAATCTGTCGCGCTAAATCGGCGAAATTCGCGGCGTCCGCCTCGAGCGCGGCGGATTTATCCTGGAGCGCGCTCAGACGCTCGCCGCGTTCGACGAGCATGTCTCGCGTTTCGTGCAGTCGCGACGCCGCGTCGGCGGCCGCGGACGCTTCGGGACGACCGTACTTGGCGCGCACGGAGGCGGCCGATCGTCGCTCCGGGACGACGGAGGACGAGGCGTTCGCGTGAGACATCGCACCGAAGAGTTGGGCGCGCTCGTTCGATTCATCCGTCGCCGCGGCGCGCGTCGGCGCCGGCGGTGGGTCCTCGATGCGCGTCTCGGCGAAGAGCAACGCCACATCCGTCGTCGTGTACGCGCGACGCGCGGCGTATGGCGACGGCGCCGCCACCGACGACGATGTCTCCACCGTTTTCGGTGAACTTAATTTTTCAAACGCCGTCTTCGCGCGCTCGCGAAGTTGTTCGCCGATGCCGAGCGCTTTACTCATCGCCGTCGGCGTCGCCGCGTCTCTTCGCGGCGACGTCTCTCGCGCGAGTTCCGTATCGTTCTCCTCCATCGCCACTCTCGCCGCCCGCGCCGCCTCGGCGGCGCTCTCGACCTCGCGATCGATCACGCACCCGTGTGCCGGGTGGGTGTCCCCGTACGTCTCGAACCGCGCGAGCGAGTGTCCGTCGTTCGCGACGACGACGACGCATCCTCCCCGCGATCCGCCCGCGGCGTCGGCGTTGGACACCGCGGGAACCGGTCCGTAGGCACCGATCGCGCGCAACGACGGCACCGCGTACGTCACCACGCGTCCGTGCGCGGTGACCGCCGCGATGCGCGACGTCGTGCGACCGTGTCCGAACGCCTCACCGTCCTCGTCCTCGCGCGCGACGAAGGCGTGACGAAGCGGTTCGTCGAGGTGCGTCTTGCGAAGCGTAAACCGTTCGCCGCGAGAACACCCGACGGCGTGGTAGGCGCGAAGGGCGTCTACGGTGACGGTGATGACGATAGCGGTGAGTTTGGGATCGCCGCTCCGTTGGCCGTTCGCGTCGTTGTCGGACTCGGGTTCTTCTTCGTCGGTGGATAAAATTTTATCCTCAGCGTCGACGTCGAGTTCCTCGTAGTCGTCGACTTCGAATTCAGACGCGAGAAATTTGTAGGCAAAGGACGTCGGCGGCGTAAACCAAGACTTGGCGACGACTTCCGGTGGGACGACATCGGCGGGTGCGCCCGAGAGTCGGTGTAAAGAGATGGATAGCGCCTCGCTCGGCGTTTTGGGAATCATCGTTCTTCCGAGTTGGTCGCCGGACGACAGCGCGTGAAATCGAACGTTTGCGTTGGATTCGAGCACGGCGAGCACGTCTTCGTCGGGAAAGTCTGGAAGCGGTAAGCCAAAGTTGACGTCGGCGATCGCGGCGACGCCTCGCTCGGTCTCTGGCGCCGCGGCGGTCCACGCCACTGCGCCTTGTTGCAGATGGATCAACGAGACGTTACCCGCGGCGTCGCCCACGGCGAGAAGCGTCGCCGCGGCGTTGGTGCGCAAGCACGAGATGTGATTGTTCGCGTGTGCGGGCGACGTGTACGTGCCTATGAGCGTGTACACGGACGTCGCGGACGTCGCGGAAGTCGACGACGACGGATGAGGAGGCGTCTCGTGAAACGCGCGCTCTTCGGCGGCGACGACGGATTCCTCGGCGTTCAATTCTCTGACGAAGACACGTTCTCCGACGCTCGCATCGCCGTCGTTGGATGGAAACGGACGGAGCGTGTAGATTTCAACGACGCCGCTTCGTCGACCGACGACGAGAAGCGCGCCGCCGGCGTCGACGTGTAAACGCGTGATGGCGTCGCCGTTCGTCGCTAAAAATCCACCGGGAAGTAATCGTCCGCAGACGTCGAGGAAAACGCGCGCGCCGGATTCGTCGCCTCCGAACGCGCCGACGATAATTCTCGCGTGCGTCGCGGCGACGCCGTCGAACGAGACGCCGCGACCGCCGCTGACCGGCCAACGATTATTGTTCCATCCGACGGATGCGTCCGTCTCGCTCGGCGCAATGGTCGTCAATCGTTCAGCGTTCGCCGCGAACGTTTTCGCGGCATCCGTCGCCGCAGCGCACGCGCTCGGCGCGCACTCGACGGCGAGTTTGTGTCGAATCACCGTCACCTCTTTCGGCGGCATGGCGTCGTCGCGCGAGACGCCGTACCGCACGTCGTGCACGTGTAATTGCGACCCTTCGCTCAGGACGCACACCGACTCGATGACGCCGCGAATCGGCACGGGTGTCGCGTCGAGCACGGGGCCAAACCACGGAAGCACCGCCGCGCCCACTGTTTCTATCCGAAACGCGCCGTCTATGCGCATCGCTCGTAAACAGATGACGTTGTCCGGACACCCCACGGGTTCGCCGCCGACACAGGTGAGCCACGTGGCGGCGTCGCGCTCGTCGTTGTCGTCGTCGTCAACGTACGTCTTCACCGCGCGAATTTTCGCCAGCGCGCCTCGGTGCGACGCGTCGACCGACGCATGCGGCGTCAGACGTTGGGTCTCGATGATTTCTTCCGCGTTTGACGCGCCGACGCGCACGCGCCAGAGTTTCACACTCCCGTCCGAGTGACCGGTGACGATGGTGTTGGCGTCCAACCACTCGGCGCACGTCAACGAGACGGCGTCGACCTCGACTTCTTCGTCGACGTCGACGTCGACGTCGCCTTGACTTGCGGCATCCTTGACGTCGCGCGTCGCGCGAGTCGATTTCGGCGCCGTCACCGCCACCGAACGTTTCTCGTGTAAATGCCACACCGCTAAACTCCCATCCTCCCACGCGATCATCGCGAGCGCGCACTCGTCTCGACCCGGACGCGTGCGCACGGCCACCACCGCCGACGGTTTCGTCTCCGTCACGCGACTCAGCGCGCGCGTCGCCGACACCTCGTAGCCGCTCCGTCTCGCCACCGTCGTCTCCCCTCGAGCGTTCACTCCGAGCGCGTACACGCACACGCTCCCATCCGCACGCCCCGCGAGCCAAAAGTTCGTCCCTCGCACGCACTCGAGCGCGCCTCCGCCGAACCCACCGCTCGCCGCATCGCCGAAACCGCCGTCGACGAAACCGCTCGCCAACGCGCGTTGGTCACGCGCGTCCCACACGTCGACGTCACCGTCCGCACCGCACCGATACACGCGCGCGGCGCCTCGAGCGTACCTTCCACACCGCCCTTCGGACGCGCCCGCGCGAGAGACGGCGTACAGACACTCCAATCCCTCGCCTCCGAGCGCCGAGACGCCGTGCGCCGTCGACACCAAGATTACTCTCTGTTCGTCCGCGTACGACACCGTGGACGCGGTGTGATCGACCCCGTAGTGCGCGACGAGACGCACGGACGCCGCCGACGACGCCGACGACGCGCTCGATGTCGACGCACCGCGCGGCGACGACGCGCGGTGGTCTCCACCAACCGTCCCGACATCCAAATCGATGCGCACGGGGACGTCTTCATACGCGACATCGCGCGCGACATCCGTGCGCGACGCCTTGACGCGCACCTTGGCCTCACGAATACCGTTCTTCACCTTGCGCAACATGTCGCGCGCGCACACCGAGCGTCGATCCGCGCGAGACGGGACGAGGACTGACGGGTCTCCGGTGGTTGGTTTTCATTTCTGTCAAAGTCTCTCTAAAAGTTTGTCTAAAAGTTTGTCTAAAACGCTCACTCGTCGCACGACGACGACGAAGACGTTGATTTCCGCCATCGTTCGTCTAAATCTCTCAGCGCGCAACTCTTCGTGGGTTTACCGAGCTTGACGTTGACCTCGTTGTGTCGTTCGCACACCCACCGGGACAGGGACGCGCGCGACTCGACGCGCGGCGGGTGGGCGTCGACGTCGACGCGGAAATCCGCTCGACACGTCTTGCACGGGTATAAATCACCGAGCGCGTCGAAAAAGCGTCGCGCTTGTACGCGCTGCGTCGCCGTGGGTGCGTCCTGCGATGAGATGACGAAAAGAAAAGAAAAGAGCGCGTCAGCGTCGGCGAACGCGCGCGAAGGACGAGTCGAGCCGAGACGCCGAGACGGGCGCGCGCACCGGGTAATGCGCCGCCATCGTGTGTAACTGCGCGCGAAAAAAAGAGACACGAAACGACCGTCAGTCGAATGATCGAGCGCGTCTCGCGTCTCGACGCACCAACGCCCACGACGCGCGCCCCAATTCATCCACATCCAATGGACACGAACCGTTCGTCGTCCCGCGCGCGGTCGATGACGACGCCGACGTCGACGCGCGTCCGCCGGCCGCCGCGCGCACGGCGTCGAACAGGTCGTCTCTCTTCGAGCACACCGCTTCTTCGCACGACGCGTCCGCGGGCGCGCGCGAATCGGCGCCCATGTGATGAATGAATGAATGAAGTGCGCGGCGACAGAGTGACGCTGGGACGCGTCTTCAGACGCGGACGCCGTCGTTTTATCGCGAGGATGAAGCACGCGCGAGACGAAGGGGACGACGGGGACGATGGTGTCGAGACGTTCGGGTACCGAAGACGCACGACGCACCCGAGGAGCGAACTGTTCGCAGCGCACATTCAATCCCTAAACGCGCAGTTTATCGATCACGCGACGCGGCGGGTGCGCGAGGATCCGTGCGCGTTTTTGATCAGCGCGGCGAGGGATTACGTGCGTTACGCCAAGGAGATTCGTGAGGAGTTTCAGGACGTGCTGGCGGAGGAGGCGCGAGAGGAGGCGGTGGCGAGGACGACGTCGGACGCGAGGAGCGGCGACGCCTTCGTCTGGGGCGCGGGCGACAGCGGACAGCTCGGACTGGGAGGGGACGTGGACGAGCGGCGGCGACCGGCGTGCGTGAAGACGGGGCCGATGGAGTCGGTGGCGGTGACGCAGATCGCGAGCGGTGGAACGCACACGTTGGCGTTGGCGAGCGGAGGCGCGTGCTTTAGTTGGGGGAACAACGACGAGGGCGCGCTGGGAAGGAAAGTAGATAAGAACGCGAACCCGGACGCGGAGTACGAACCCGGGAAGATTGAATTACCGCTCGACGTCAAGGTGATCATGCTGAGCACGGGCGACTCGCACGGGGCGGCGTTGACTGAATCCGGCGCGGTGTGGGCGTGGGGCTCGTTTAGGACGACAAACGGCGGGTGGGCGTTCAATCCGAACACGCTCGATTCCAAGAAGACGATGTTTCCGTTCCAAATCTACACTCCGCAGAGCTCGAAAGACCGCGTGAAAGCCATCGCGAGCGGCGTCGATCACGTGCTCGCCCTCACGAAGGAGGGCGGCGTGTACTCTTGGGGCTGCAGCGAAAAGGGACGATTGGGCCGTTTCGACGAAAAGGAAGCCGAGGATAACGAACAGGCTGACGACGCGCTGAAAAAGCGTCTTCTCACCCCGGGTCGCGTCGCGTTACCGAAGAGCGGCGGCGGTGCGCTCGGTTCCGCGTTCGGTGGCGAGCCCGAGGTGACGGCTATCGTCGCGGGCGATTTCCACTCGTTTGCCATCTGCGCCAACGCCGACGGATCTCAATCGGACGTGTATGGATGGGGTCTGTCCAACTGCAACCAACTCGGCGTGTTCGATCCGAACCCGGACTTGAGAGGCGATCAACAGGTGACGTACTTCCCGAAGCGCATCGAGAGTTTGAGCGACAAGCGAATCGTCGCCGGCGACGCAGGGACGCATCACTCGTTGTTCATGACGGGCGACGGCAAGGTCATCGCCGTCGGTCGCTGGACGGACGGACGATGCGGCGTCCGATGCGCGAACGCGGCGTCCGATGGATACCTGGAGGAGCCGAAGTTCGTGGAGGATTTGCCCGTGCGCGCGACGAAGATTGTGTGCGGCGGCGTAAACGGAGGTGTCGTCGGCGAGGACGGCTCGGCGTACGTGTGGGGCTCGCAGTACATGGGCCAACTCGGTCTCGGACCTCGCGAAGAGGACGCACACGTGCCAGAAAAAATGCAGTACACGAAACCCATGGCTGGTAAAGTGTTCACTGATCTTAGTTTCGGTGGTCAACACGCCGCCGCGGTTTTAGCGGAGAGCGAATCTAATTCCACGCACGCGAGCAAGAGAGCTCGCACGTAGTCCATAACGTAATAATTATTTCTAAAAGAATTTGAATCACATAAAAGTACACAAAACGCGCCGGGCGATCACTTCCTAAAGAAGAGCACGTACACGTTACTGACCGCCACGAAAGCCGCGAAGAGTATTAACGTCGCCGCGATGACGCACGTGCCGGGCCCCGGTAGATTTTTTGAGGACGACGACGACCCTCTGTCGTCGTCGCCAAAGTCCGAGACATCGTCGAGATCGCTCTGTAGGAGCTCGTGCGCCGAACTCAACAACTCTCGCGTCACGTCGTCCAACCCTTGCAAGTCATCATCCATCGCGCGTGTCCCCGCGTCCTTTTTGGAACGCATGCGAGGGTGCAAGAGCAGGAGCGCGGGGATGACGAACATGACGAGACTTCCACACGTCGCGCCGATGAGTTGGAACACCTCGCCCAAGTCGGTGACCGCGAACGCGACGAACGTCGTCGTGAGCACGAACCCGAACGTTTGCGTCACGTGGCGAGAGATTGGCGCTTGTCCGGGAGCGCACTCTTCCCAACCAAACGTCGCGGCAAGCAAGTCGTCCAACGCCGCCCGCGCAGCGTGATGATTCACTGGAAACGAAGCGATGGCGCTGAACCCCATGAAAATGGTCGCGACGACCATCGCCGCGTCGCCCTTATCGTAGCTATCTAATACGTTGGACGACACGTTCGGGTGAGACGCGTATGCGAACTCGCCGACGAGGAGATACCCCACGAAACACGCGCCGACGGCGAGCGCGATGACGGTGTGCATGCGTTGAACGCGTTTTCGTTCCACCAATTCGTCGTCCACCGCGTCGAGAGATTCGGCGTTCTCATCCGCGTCCGACGTGTGCGCCGAGAGCTCTGAAAAAATAGCCAAAACTTGAATGTGACACTGAAACGCAAAGACGATGATTGGAACAGCCGAGACAGAATCCGCGTCGAGCTTGAAAGCGACGGCTTTGGGCGCCCCATCGTCCACTTTCGCGAAACCCTTGCACATGATGGCGGACGCGGTGTACGCCAGAGACACGAGCGCGACCGCGCTCGCAGGCGCGAGACGACTCATCTCTCTGAGCAAACTCAGAGGTGTCACGAAAAATGTCGCGACGACGGCAATAGCGAATTGCCTGCTCGCCCACCATGCCCCATCGCTCCCGCCCGCGAGCGCCGCCACCGCCTTGGTGTATGAATCACCTATGATTATCATATACGCCACGCACGACCCGAACAGATAGACAACGAGCGTCGCGCTCACCGCTCGAGACGCCGACGGCCCGAACGCGTCCTTCACCACGCCTTGGTACGACGCCGAAGAGAACACCGACCCCGCGCGTACGAGCACGACGAGAGTGTACGCGACGAGCAGCGAGGTGACGAAGATGATGATTCCGCCCGCGACGGTGCCGAATTTACTCACAGCAAACGGTGTCGCGAGGACGCCAGCGCCGATGGCGCAGTTGGCGAGCGTCGCCGTCGAGCCGAGGACGTTCCCGTGGCGGACGATGTGACCGTCGGCCTCGCCGATGAGCGCCGAATGACTCAGCGCCGACATCGCGCTCGAGATGAGGTCCTCCACCGCGGGAGCTTGGTCGCGCGCATCGTCCTCGTCGTGCATTGTGTTTCACGGACGAGGATCTCTCTGCGGCTCACGACCCGCCGAGCTTCTTTCCGACCGCGTTCTCTCGCTGTAATCGCTCACCCCGAACGCTTTGCGCGAGAGTAAGCGTCACGAGCGTTCCGGACGCGCAGAAACCCAAGATCCAGAGCGTCGCACGATCGCTCAGCGCCATACCAGGTTGTGACGTTTGAACGCCGCCCGAGAGCCGAGACGACGAGACGGGTCGATTGTGATTCGATCGCGCGAGGCTCGGGTGCGAATGAAGTGTATGGCTAATTAATGACATCAAAAGTCTGCGAAAACTCGCATCTACTATGTTTTCAGCTCAGCGTCCACGTCGCCGCCAACGCTTGAATTTCACGCGGATTTCCATTCGTGAGCGCCTTCATGGCCGCGACCGCTTGCGCGTCGACGACGGACTTGACGATCCCCACGCGCTTGTACTCTCGCAAAATGACGTCGATTTCATCCGTCGAGAACTTTGGAATGGTCACGGTCCCGACTGAGGAGTCTGATTCGTTCGGACGCGAGCGTTGAGTGTTCGCGTTGGAGATACCCACCGACTCGCACGCCGCGGTGACGGACACGTGCTTCGCGTCTTCGTCCGCGCTCGACTCGATGGTCTCTATCACTGCTCGCGCGAGGCGCAGGTTTTCTACGGATATGTTTTTGTTCGACCTCGGTCCGGTGACCTCGTGCATGTCCGACGGGCCGAACAGCGTGTTGTACTGGTCCGCTATGAAAACAACCTTGTGCTCGCCTCGCTTCGCGAGCTCTCGCAGCTCGCCCAAGACGGTGATCGCGCAGTCGATCGCGATATCGGGGTTGCTCGCGCCCGCCTTGGCGTATTCAAACAAGTCGACGTCGGTTGCAGACGCTTTCGATGCCTGCGCCTTTTTGCCCTTACCCTTCTGCGACTGCTCCTGCGGCAACGTCACGCCTTGTACCTTGACGGATCTCAACACCTCCTCGTTGGACGCGTTTGCGACGTGCTTCAACACGCGCATGGCGCAATCGGGCGTGTCCCACAGTCCCTCGCATCCCTCCTTGGTGCTCTTGCTAAAGAAGCTAAACCTCGTGAGCTCTAAACAGTCGGGCAGATAGGCGACCACCCAACCGGCCTCGCGCGCGCGCATGACCAAACGCGCGAGCGCGACACTCTTTCCACTACCTCTAGATCCCCGAACGTCCACGCGCCTGTGGGAATCGATCGCCATGCGCAACGCTTCGTCGCTCTCTCGAGCGAGCAGACGCCGCACCGGCGAGCTCTTTTTCTTCCCTTCCTGCGTGTTCAGCATCCGGTTCGAGTACTCAAACGCATCGTTGAGCGCTCTCACCGACGCCGCTTCCGGCAAGAGCGTGTCCATGAAGTACTCGTCCAAGTCGTACACGCTCCCGGCGACGGCGGCGCTCGCCGCGGACGCGTCGCTCGACGACGCCGCGAACCCCCGCGCGCGTCCCGCGCGCGCCCACGCAGACTCGATCTCGCTCGAACGTCTCGCGTCGGAGCTCCACGCGCGCGCGCGCGCGCATCCACACGCTCTCGCGACCGCAGACACCGCGACGCCGCGCTCGCTCGCGCCGATCGCCCACGCCGCTGACGTCTTTGAGCTCGACGCCGTCGACGCGAAGACGCGCGCACGTCGACGCGAGGACGCGCGTAACATGGCTCGAGAGCGAGAGCGCCCGTATCGACGTCCTCACGAGTTCTGACGCGCGACTGCGTCGCCCCTCGAACGCGGGCGCGCTCGACTGTGCGGGGATCGTCCGGTTGCCCTGATTCGTGGGGTTGACGACGCCGACGGTTTCGAGACGACGCGTGCGGGCGCTCGGTGCGGCGCGTTCGACGATGGACGAAGGCGTTGTCTCGATTGCGTGATGAATGATAATGAATTACAGCGCCTTACAGCGCCTTCTCCTCGCCCGGGTACGCCGCGACGAATCCGTCTAATTGATTTTGCACCGTCGAACGCACCTCCGTGGACATTCTGTCGTGGTACAGGACTCCATCGAGGTGGTCGTATTCGTGCTGAAACACGCGCGCTTCGAAGCCTTCGAGCGTCATCTTAAACTTTTTGCCTTTCAAGTTTTGCGCTTCAATTTGAACGCCAATCGGACGCTGCGAGGGGGGGAATGAACAGTCAGTCGTCGATTCGAGACGCGCTCGGGACGCGTCTTCGTCGAGCATCTCTCGTAGCCTCGCGTAATTGCTCACGTTTCTCCCCATGACCCTCGAGGAGTCTCGGATTAGCGTATATTTATGTTTTAATCGCTCACAGGCTCGAGAGTACGCGAGATTCAAACGCGAAACGAGACGAGGCGAGACAAGCCAGCGCGGCGAGACGCCTACCTCGACATCCGCGTACATTTGCGGAAAACTCAGACATCCCTCCTCGAAAAAATCCTTCTCCTTGGAAAACTTCACAATCTTCGGATTGCAAAGCACGACCTCTCTCCCCTTACCCGGCTCTCCCGCCTCGTTGTACACCATGAGTCGATAGTTCACCCCGACTTGCGGCGCCGCAAGTCCGCACCCCACCGTCTCGTACATGATCTTAAACATGGCTCGGCTAAGCGCCTCCAATTTATCATCGAACGCCACGACGGGCGCGTTCGCCGCTCGCAGACACGGCGCAGGATATTTCGCGATCGCCAGCGGTTCGCTCCACTCCACGCTCTTCCCGCTCGTTGACGACGACGCCCCGTCCTCGCGCTTCATGTCTTCGATTTCCGACATGAATCCTCGTTTCGCCCTCGCGCGCGTCGACGCCCCGCGCGAGGCGACGCGACGCGCGCTCACCGTCGTCGTCGTCGTCTGCGTCGTCCTCGCGCACGTTCGAATCGCCGTCATCGCCCTCGCGCGCATCGCTCTCCCGCGACTCGACCGACGACGGCCAGCCTCCACCGCCTCCACGTCGGGCCCTGAACGATTTCCGCATCCTCTTCAAATCACCACACTATGTATGAAATCTCGACCCGAACGTGAAGATAAACACGACGACAAGGGTTCGGACACACGGAACTCGCCCCTCGCGCGCCTCCGAGCCGTCGCGTCGAGACTTCGACGCGCTCGACCACGAACGACGACCATGTTCGCGTCGATCGCCGCGAACGCTTCCGCGGCCGTGCACGCCAAGGTACGATTTTTTTACGCGAGACGGGAGACGCGAGACGGGAGACGCGCGACGGGAGACGCGCGAGACGTGGCTCGAGCCGGCGTGCGGGGCTCGCGCGATGATGGGGTTTCGAGCGGTGGATGACGCGCGCGAGGAGGGGGTGACGCGCGCGCGATGGAGCCGTGGTGGGGATGGGATCGTCGGATTCAGAATACGCGTCGACGCGCGACGGGGCGATGAGGGCGCGGTGACGGTCGCGCGGGCGTCGAGGGGTTGAAATGCGTCTTCGGGGACGACGTCACGGTGGGATAGCCCGTGGTTGAGACGATGATGATGGCGATGGGCGCGAGACGACGAGACTGACGAGTGATTCGACGCACGCAGCGCACGCAATTTAACGGTGCCTCCGTGAAGAGCCCGCGCGCGGTCACCTTGGTGCGTCGCGAACGACGACGCGCGCGACCGATGGGGGGCGATGGCCCGCTCGGGGTTTAGCGTGGAATAGGGTTTCAAGCGCGCCAACGCGAACGCGAGGGTCGGGGGCGAGGCTCGCGACGGATGACGACGAGCGAACGGTATGAGAGTGTTGAGACTGACTGTGTCGTGTTTTTTGTGCGCCACCAACAGCCGACCGCGCAACGACGTGGTGACTTGTGCGTGCGCGCGGCGCGCGTCGCCGGGGTTGAAATCCCGAACAACAAGAGAACCGAGACGGCGTTGACGTACGTGTACGGTATCGGTAACACGAGCGCCAAGGCGATCATGGCGGCGACTGGGTTGGAGAACAAGCGTGTGCGCGAGCTCTCCGAAGAGGAGCTCACGGTGTTGCGTGAGGAGGTGGAGAAGTACCAGATTGAAGGTGAACTCAGACGCTTCATCACCATGAACATCAAGCGCTTGAAAGAGATCCAGTGCCACCGGGGTAAGATGCACATTCGCAACTTGCCGGTTCGTGGTCAGCGCACGAAGACCAACGCCCGCACGCGCAAGGGTAAGGTCAAGACCGTCGCTGGCAAGAAGAAGTAAATTGTCGGCTGCGGAGAGGGGTGACGAAAATTAAATTAGACAACTTTCGCCTGTATCATCAACGGGAGCGTTTGTAGTTGCGCGTCAAGTTTTAAATAAAACGAAACGACAGCATTCTTTAAAATCACTTTCATAACCTTTAGCGACCGATGGCGTACGCGGCGCGAGCGCGTGCGACGCCGGCGCCTCGCGCGCTCGGCGCGTCGAACTCCGCGGCGCGACCCATCAATTCGGATTGGAGCGTCCTTCTGTGCGCCACGGAGCGCTCGAGTCTGGCGGTGGTTTCTTGCAGATCGTTTTGAAGCTCCTTGATCCTTCTCAGATCCTCCGGCCTCGACTCGCGTTTATCATACATGGCGCGCCACTTCGCGGTTTCGGCGTTGGAGGTGGCGAGAGCCTCGTTCGCGGTTCTCGCAGCGGACTCGTTCACGTCCTGCATTCGAGCCACGACGGATTTGTGCTCTTTGCGTAACGTTTCGATTTCGCTCTCGTGCGCGTACGCGGCGGCGGCGGCGGCTTCCTTGGACCTATCGTTCTCCGTCGCTCGCTGCATTTCCAACGCGCAAAACTCCTCGCGAACCCGACGAAGCTGTCCGCGCAGAGTTTCGCGTTCGAGCTCCAGAGCTGCGCTCACGGCTATGCATGATTCTATTTTCGCTCCGTATTCTCGATCGAGTTGTTCCATTTCTTTCGAGTGTTCCTCCGTTGCGCGTTTGAGCTCCGCCTCGGCGCTCGTTTTTGCTTTTTCCATCATCTCAGCCGAACGCACTTCGTGCTGCGCTTCGACCTCACGAACCGCGAGACGCACGGCTTCCGACATTGATTGTTTCACGTGTTTTTCGTGTTCTTTCTGTAAAACATCGACGCGTTCCGCGTGAGAAGTCGTCATTCTTTCCAGTTCGTTGCCGTGCGCTAAAGTCACGGATTTCAGTCTACCGTCGTAATCCTCTCGCAACGCACGCAATTGCTTTTCGTGCGATGCGGTCATTCCAACCGTTTGACGCGCGTGCTCGCGATTCAGCGCGTCAATCTCCTCCCGCAATTCACGTTCGTTCGTGTGATACGCCTCGGACACGTTGGCGACAGCTCGAGCGACTTCCGTTTTAGCCTTCAAATCCATATCCTCTGCGAGCCGAGCCAGGGCATCTTTGTGTTCCGAATCCGATCGTTCGAGCGCGACTTCGATGTTTTCCTTGGTCTTTCGTTCCCAAAGAGCGTTTAATCGCGCAGTGTCGTCCTGAAACTTTTTCTCTTCGGCGACGCGCGCGGATTCGGATTCCAGCACTTGTTCACTGAGTTGGCGTTCCAATTTGTGCGTGAGCGCCTCTAGTGCGTGCTCGGTCAATTTAAATTCGCGCACTTGATCGGTGAAACACTTTTCTTTCGCGTCGATTTCAGTTTTCAGGCGTTCCATCTCAGACGCGAGCGCGTGGTTGCGAGCTTCGTACATTTGCGTCAACTCGGTCGCCCGCTTTTCGCGCAACGTCAAACACTCGACGGATTCTTGCATCCGGCGCTGAGTGTCGATCCATTTCACTTCTTCTTGCCGCCACGACGCGTTCGCCGCACTCAATATTTTCTCGCTTTCCGACTCTGTCGCTCTCTCGCGCTCGGCGTACTCGGAACTCAACGCGGCGCGCTGCGCTTCGTGTTCGAGCTCCATCGCTTTTATTCGCGATTCGTACGAAGATATCAACTCTTGGCGCTCTGATTCAACCTTTTCGCTTCGCTTGTCGAGCTCATCCAGGAGATTCTTGAGCTTTTCGTCGGAATCTTTCGCGGCGCTCGCCGCTTCACGTTCGCCTCGATCGGACGTCTCCTTCAACGATCGCACGTCTTCCTCGAGTTCACGCACTCTCCCTTTGTGTTCGCTCTCGAGTGCATCACGAGCGTTGCGTTCGGTTTGAAGCGCCTCTTCCAAACGCGCTCGCTCGCTAACGCTCGTCGCGTGCGCGTCGCGCGCTAGCGTCAACTCTCGCGCCGATTCACGGACGAGCGCCCGTAAACGATCAATCTCTTCTCGCATCGCGTCCGCGCTCTTGGCGGCGTCCGCCAACGCGCTTCTCGAGTGCGCGAGTGCGTTTTCTTTATCGGTCAGAGTCGTCGTCGCTTCCTCCAACGTTTGCCGACACGCCTCGTGCGCTCGTCTCGCGCACTCCAACTCTGACTCGGTCTCGGCGAGCGATTTTTCCAGAAACTCGTACGCCGATCGCTGTCTCTCGTACTTTTCCCGCGCCGTCGCGCGTTCGTTCGATATCGTCTCTTCACATCGTCTCGCGCACACCTCCATCTCGAGCGCGCGCGCCGACGCCTCCTCTCTCTCTCGCTCCGCGCGCGCGGCGGCGGCGGCGTTGACCTCGGCGACGTCGGCGGCGCGTCGCTCCCTCTCCCGCTCAATCTCTCGCGCACACTCATCCTCGATTCGCGCCCGCTCGCGTCTCTCAAACTCCAACTCTCTCTTCAATTCCTTTTCCACCGCCTCGGCGTGTTCCACGAGTCTCTCTCGCGCCTCTCGCTCGCGTTCGAGCGCGTCGACTCTCGCCCGCTCCGTCGCCTCGCGTCTACGTTCGCACGCCGCCTTCATGGCTTCCATTTTCACCGCACACGCGCGTTCATTTTCTCGCGCCCGCGCATCACACGCCTCAACCACACGCATTCGCTCTCTCTCCGCTCGCTCGCGCGTCTCCTCGACGCACGTCCGCATCACCGCCTCCGTCACCGCGCGCGCCGCCGCGCTCTCCATCGTCGCCTCCTCGGCGCGGTCCCTCGCCGCGCGTTCTCGCAACACCACCGTCGACGCCACCGCCCGCGTCTGCGCGATATCCCTCGCGAACGCCTCGATCGCCATCTCCCGCGCTTGTCCCTCGCGCTCGGACGCCGCGTGTAATCGCCTTACGACTCGAGTCAACCGCGCGATCTTCATCGATTGCGCGCGCGCACACGTCGCGTCGTCCTCATCATCATTCGTCCCGTCCTCGCGCTCGCGCTCGACGATCGTCATCGCGAACGCGAATACTGACGACGACGAACACTGATGACGCCGTCGCCCTCGCGCGTCCACCGTCGTCACGCGCGCGTCGCTCTCGCGCGCGTCCGACGACCACGATCCCACGCGCGCGCGACGGTCGTCGTCTCGGCTCGCGACCGGTCGCGATGCGAATCGACACTTTTCTCGGATCGTCCGCGCGCGTCGAGGTCGAGAGGGGCGCGCGACGCGCGCGCGCGACGCACTCGACGACGCGCGCGATGGAGGGCGAGGACGTGGAGGACGGGATGCGGACGCCGTTGATGACGACCGCGGGCGAGGGCGACGCGGGGGGGGCGACGAGGGCGACGCGGGCGCGCGAACTCGGGTCGGGGTACGAATCGGACGGCGAGCTCGAGGAGGCGAATGAGGTCGAGGATGCGAATGAGGAGGAGACGAGGCCGTTCGCGGCGAGGACGCGGTCGACGTACGTGGGGGTGTTGCGACGCGCGTCGACGTCGACGTCGAGTCACCGGGCGTGGGAGGGTGAACGCGTCGTCGGCATCGAATCGTTGGATTTCAACGACGTCGACTCGACGTGGTCTCGAAGACGCGGAACGACGCGGTGCCCGTCGGCGAAGTGGATCGTGGCGGCATCGATCGGGTTTTTCATCGGGTGCGTCGCGTTCGCGATGGATGTCGGAATCAGATTCGTTCATCGCGCGCGATGGGCGTTGTTCGAGGCGGTGAGAGATCGCGCGCGCGCGGCGGGGGCGGCGTTCGCGCACGCGAGCGTCGGGGCGGCGCTCGCCGCGGGCGCGGGGGTGGCGACGATTTACGGCGCACCTCGCGCAAAAGGCGCGGGCGTGCACTACGTCATGGCGGTGTTGAATGGGATACACGTGCCGAACGCGTTCAGTCTGAACACCGTCGTCGTGAAAGCCATCGCCACCGTGTTCTCCGTGGGATCGGGTCTGATGATCGGTCCCGAGGGACCGTTGGTGCACATCGGCGCCGCCATCGCGATGCAATTTGTGCACGGCGCGTCCGGCACGGCGGATTTGTTTCAGAGCGATTTGGATCGCTCTGATTTCGTCTCGGCGGGCGTCGCCGCGGGTCTCGCGGCGGCGTTCGGCGCGCCCATCGGCGGCGTGTTGTACAGTCTCGAAGAGGCGTCGACGTTTTGGAAAGAGTCGACGACGAGACGCGCGCTGTTGTCGGCGTCCATCGCCACCTTTGTCTTGGCCTTGTTTCGAGCGATTTTACGACGATCGAGCGTCGCCGAACACACGGCGATGAAGAGTCCCGGTTTAATCTCCATGGGTGATTTCGACTCCACCTATTACCTCGTCGAACTTCCGTTCTTCGCGGCGCTCGCCGCCGCGTGCGGCGTCGTCAGCGGCGTCGTGACCAAAATCATCGGTTTCACGTCGACGTTGACGCCGACGACGAGACTCGGACGCGTGACGCACATCTTTTGGGTGACGCTGTCGTGTTTCGCCGCGTTTTACATCGCGTCGCTCGCGGGATCGTGCGTGAAAACGACCAAAAGTCAAGATACGAAATGGGTCGAGGCGCGCACGCGTCTGTGGTGTAAACCTCAAGAATTCGCCGATGTCGGATCCATCTTGTTGTCGAGCAAAGAGGACGTCATCGCGTGGGTGCTCGGCGCGCCCGCGGGCGTGCTTTCGCTCAGAGCGTTGATGATCTCCGCCCTCGCGACCGTGTTCGGTCTCGTCGCCGCCGCGAATCTCAGCCTCCCCGCCGGTTTGTTCATGCCGACGATTTTGTACGGCGGTCTCTTGGGACGAGCGAGCGCGATCGTCGTCGAGCGCGCGCTTCGCGGGACGGGTTTACGCGTCAATCATCACGCGTACGCGCTCGTCGGCGCGACGGCCGCCTTGGCGGGAACGTTTCGAGCGACCGTGTCCGTCGTCGTCATCGTCCTCGAGGGTGTCGGTAAATCGGCGTTTTTGTTTCCGTTGTTGATCGCCGTCGCGAGCGCCAACTTGGTCTCCGGCGGGCTCTTCGGCGCGAGCGTGTACGAAGAGCAGTTGGTGCGCGCGAACATTCCGTTTTTGCACGCGCGTCCACCGAAATCTCTGTTGAAATCGTCCGCGACGAACGAACCGCGCACGGCGTTCGACGCGTGCACGCGAACCGTCGTGACATTCAAGTCAATCGAAAAAGTCGGCGTCGTCGAACGCGCGCTGGCGACGACGCGTCACAACGGTTTCCCCGTCGTCGACGCCAACGATAGAGTCATAGGTCTCATTCTTCGCAAACAATTGCTCGTGTTGCTCTCGAGACGAGCCTTTGTGGAAAATTTGGTGCACGTGCCCGTCGCCGCCGACGACGAATCGCCATCCGTGGGAACCGACCCGTCGGTGGTGAACCAACGCGTGTCCGAGTACTGCAAAGAGCTCTCCAGGGTGATGCGTCAGTACCACCATCGCGGAAGCGATCGACACGACCGTCGCGCGCGATCTTCCATCATCGCCCGACTCGGTCTCTCCGACGTCGAGCGCGAGAGACGGTGCGATCTCGGCGTCTTCATGCACGTCGCGCCGACGACGGTCGGCGCCAGCGTCTCGCTCGAGCGCGCGTGGGATCTCTTCTCTCGCCTCTCCCTTCGCCATCTTCCCGTCGTGCGCGACGGCGCGAGCGACGATCGAGAGGGCGCGTTGGTCGGCATCATCACCCGTCGCGACCTCTTCGTCGCCGCGTCCCGAGCGGCGTGACCGACGCGTTCCGTCGACCCGACGCGAAAATATCCCAAAACGATGCGAACAAAAGTCATTTTCAGAAAAACTGCGAGAAAAATGTTGTCAAAGACGCCGTGAAGGAATTCATCGTCGACGAATGAAACGACGAGCGCGAGAAGCGCCGTCTTCGCGAACTCGCCCGCGAGTCGAGGGCAAACGCGTCGCAGACGACGCCTTCGCCGATTCGACAGACACCGACCGACGACGCTCGCGCGCGCGAGCGGTAGAGACACGCACGACGCCACCGCACGATCGTAATGTCCCCAGTTTCGTACGCGCGTCGTCGCGTCGCCTTGCTCCTTCGCGTTTGTAGATTTTTCCTTCTGAGCACACCCCCCCTCCTCATCGAATCACGAACGGTCGATGCGAGAATCCTCGAACCCGCCTCCCCGCTCGAGATGCGCCGCGAACGCCCGCCCGCGAACGCCAGACGCCGGACGCCGGACGACGACGACGACGACGACATGAGCGGCGCGACGTTCGCCCAGCGTTGGTTGAGACCAGAGGTGCGCCCCATCGCGACGCGACGCGACGCGACGACGACGACGACGCGACCGCGAACGGATACCCTAAAAGAATCGATCGAACGAACGATCGATCGATCGAACGATCGAGCGCACCGACCGATGCGCGCGCGCATCCCGCATCCCCGACCGATCGACTGACGAAGGACGCGCGCGTACACACAATCTAGGTGTACCCCATCTTCGCCGCCATCGGTGGTGCCGTGGGTTTGTGCACGTTCTTTTGCACGAGACAACTCGTCGCGAGCCCGGGCTTCACCGCCGCCAAGTCCAAGCGCATGGCGGGCGTGCGAGAGACGCCGGAAGACTTTGAGGAGGGGAAAAAGTGGCGTAACCACGTCGTGCGACGCACGCTTCGTTCGATGTACTTGGACAAGGGGATCACGCCGCAAATTTTTGGCGGTTTGAACGGTTCGTACGGCGGCGGACAACACTGAGCGCGCGCCGAACGCGCCCGCGAGCCAACGCGAACGCGCGCCCCATCGCGGTTCGAGGAACGATACCGTCGCGTCGCGTCGCGCTCGCACCAATACCCATCCACCAGTAGAGAGAATGTATCATACGACAGTCAGTCAGTCAGTCAAACGCGCGACTCGCCGTCGCCTGGAAAAGAAGGAAGAAAACGCGTCCCCGTCCATCGTGATTGTAACGCGCGCGATGCGCGCAGTGACGACGCGCGCGTCGGTGCGTCGCGCGCGCGCATCGAGCGTGCGAACGTTCTCGGCGCGTTGGTGTCGCGTCTCGCGCGCGTCGAGCGTCTCATCCGCGCCGACGACGAGCGATGGCGTCGACGCGGCGGTTGTGCGTCTCCTCGACGCGGTCGGCGCGTCGGCGCGCGTGCGGTGCGGTGCGAACGCGGACGGCGTGCGAGGATTGATGGCGACGACGGACATCGCGCGCGGTGAACGCGTTATGGCGGTGGCGGTGCCCGAACGCGCGCTCGTGGACGATCCGAGCGAATCGAAGACGTGGTCGAGGCAACTGGCGAGACGCGTGGTGGAGACGAGACGGAGGTACGGGTCGGAGACGCCGGGCGACGGTGCGATGGAGGACGACGCGCGAGATATCTTCATGCAAGCGTACGCGAAGACGTTACCGCCGTTCGGTGCGCCGGCGATAGGACTCGCGAACGATCCAAAATGTGTCGAAATTATCGCCGCGCGTTTGGACGACGACGAGTGCCGGAGAGAGGCGACGACGTTCGCGGAGCAAATCGAGACGTCGTTTCAAAAGGAAAAGGCGCTCGATGACGCGTTGAGTGAGGATGAATGGCGGTGGGCGGTGTCTCTCGTGCACTCGAGGACGTTTCGAATCGAAAATGAACGCGACGCTCGACCTCCGAGACGCGCCATGGTGCCGGCGGCGGATTTGATCAATCACACGAGCGCGCCGAACGAAGTCAACGCGGATTGGTCGTTGGAAGATGGCGAATTTACCGTGCGAACGACGAGGGACGTCAAGGAGGGAGAGGAATTGTTGTTTTCGTACGGTGACCAGAGCGATCGACACTTTGCCCTGTTTTACGGATTCATTCCGCGCAGAAACGACTTCAATCGCGTGAAGTTGTTTGAAAACGGACGCGTGGCGCTCGATTGGTACCAGGCGCTGTGCGGCGTGGCGCCGGACGACGAGGTGTGGCATCGAGAGAAGGAGCGTGTGGTGAAACTCGTGTGCGAAAAGTACGGGACGTACGCCAAAGACCCGCAGACGGGTTTACGCAGGCGAATCGTTCAAGATTTAGTGTTAGGCGATAACGGCTTTGTGAGCGATTCCATGCTCCTCTTGTTTGAGGAAATGTGCGGGGACGAAGAGATGGCCATCGCCGCGGTGCGAGAGCGCGCGAAAGAGATGTACACAAATATGGTGGCGGCGACCGAAGAGATTGACGCCGCGCTCGCGCCTTTGGACGAATACTCGCGAGAACTCATTCAGACGTATCGCCGGCGTCGCGTGGGCATTCTCGCGCAAGTTGTTTAGGCTCGGGATAGAAGAATCAAATTGTACAATATTACATTCAAAAGGCATAGGTTGGGAAGAAGGCTTGCTGTATGTGGTGACTCGCGGCTTGACCCACGCGTTTCGACGCGGTTAAGATGTTCGCGATCGCCGCACACGCGCGATTCGCGTCCTCGTCGAAGCGCGTCTTCAGGGAGTGCGGCGTCGGAAAGACGTCGGCGATCGCCACCGCTTTTTCCGGTCCCACGCCCTCGACCTGGGCGAGCATGGACGTCCACGTGTTTTTCACAGAGTCTTCTCGACTCTGCGCAGCCTTAAAGTCGCGCGCGTACTCGGCAAACGTTCGAGCCTTTCTCGTCGCCTTTGATTTCTCGAGTGGTCCAAGCGTCGCGTGCAAGGCGAGCGTCGCGTGCGTCAGCAATCGTTTCGTGCCGTCCAAATCGACAGTGTTCACCACCTTGAATCCATCAACGATTTCCGTGCGCGCGAGCGTGCTCAATAATCTCTTGCGCATGTCCTTCGGTCGCATACCGCTGGCGCCCGACTGAAACGCCTGTCCGTTTCGAAAGTACGTTCCCACCGCCGTCGTCGTCGACGACAAGTCGCCCTCGACGAGATATATTAAGTTTTTAATACCAGAATAATTCATCATGCGGTACTTTTGTCGCAGGTACCGATTTCCTTTATCCTTGCTCTGCATGAAACTCGCCTGTAAATCCTTCACCTCTTTCCGTTCGATCAGATAATCGAGCACGTACGCGTCCTCGACACTCGTCGACGCGCTCGACGTCTTCGGACGCGCCACCCACGCGAAATCTCCGGCGTCGAGTCTCATGCGCACCGTCTCGACGCCGTGCGCGCGAAAGTACCCGATGTGCGATTCGTTCATCTTTTGTTCCGAACTATCGATGATGAGCACGGTGTCGTACGCGTCCGCGTACGTCTGTCCGGGCGCGAGCGGCGGGAGCGTCCATCCTCGTCGAGACGGCGTGACGAGATTGGAGAGGGCGACCGGGCGCGGGACGGGTCGCGCCGCCGACGTCGTCGGTTCGCGCGCCGTCTGCGAAGGCACGGGCGTCCACGCGCCGTGTTCGTCGAGCATGACCAAATCGCCGTCGTCGTCCTCCTTGTTGTCGTCATCCGCGGCGGCGTCTCTCGCGCCGAAAGCGTCTTCTTCCTTTTCGACGCCTCGCGCGAAACCGCACGCGCAATCGCCTCTCGACTCGGCGGCGGCGTGCAACTTTTCGGCGAGTTTTCGACCAGTCTCGCTCAGACGAATCTGCATGAGCGTCGATTTCTTCCACGTGTGCACCATGGGTTCCTCGTATCCGTTTTGCACAGCCTTGAGCTGTTTATTGAAACAGCTCCATCCCGAAAACGTAAAGTGTGTCCCGGCGCGCGCGCCTCCGAAGGACGGACCCGCGCGAGACGGCGCCTTGGGTTTAATTCCGCGTTCACTCAACCCGCTCGCCTCCGCCTCGTCCTCGAGTTCGCGTTTCGTCACCACCTCTCTTCCCTCGAGCGCGAGTTTGTGCATGGTGACGAGGAGCGCGAAGGGCGCCGTGCGATATCCCGGCACCCACGTCTTGGTTTTGGCGGCGCCGCGGCGACGCTTGGGCGCGGACGCGTCGTTTTCGTCGTCTTCGTCTCGAGCTCGAGCTCGATGCACGCGCGGTTCGCTCGTCTTCGCGCGCACGGGCGGTGACGACGCTCGAGGTGCGTCGAAATACGACGCCCCGAGATGTGTTCGCCCCGTCCCGTTCTCCTCCGTCTCCCCGAACGTTCCCAGTCGCATCGCCGGAAGCGTCTCGCCGTACTCCGTCCTCGTCGGTCGATGACTACGACGCCAAAACCGTTCGATGACGTCCACCATCTTCACCCCGACGCCGCGCAACGCCATCGCGCTCATCCTAGTCGTCACCGCCGTCGTCGATCGCGCGCACGCCTTACTCGCGTTTCGAAGCGCCATCGAATACGGCGTCGTCCCGTCGACGCCGAGCCGACGCGCCGACGCCCCCGAGCTCGGACCACCCTCGATCTCGCGCGCGTATTCCTCTAAAAACGTCACCAACGCTCGATTTTCACGACATTTTACTTTTTTCCAATACCGCGCGCGCGCGCGGTCGTCCTCGTGGAACGCGCGCGTCGCGTCGCGCATGTCTTCGTGAATCTGCGCGGTGGCGTTATAGGCGCGTTCGAAATCATCGTCGTCGTCGTTCGCGGTGACGTCGGCGTTATCTTCGGCGGCGCGACGCATGACGACGCGCGTCGACGTGCGTCGTCTCTCCCGACTCGACGACGACGACGACGGGAGACGACGACGACGGGAGACGTCGTCGCGCTCTGACGAGTGTTGTTTTTCAATTTTCAACGCAATCGGCTCAACGTCAGGTGGCGACGCGGTCGAGGCGCGAGGCGAGGCGCGTCGGACGGTGGCGATGACGCGCGCGCGTCGGGGGCGAATGGGACGATGGATCGAGACGACGCGCCGCGCGTGGACCGTCGTCGTCGTCGCGGTGATGTTCACGATGACGCTCGAGACATCGTGGGCGATGGAGACGACGAAGGATGCGACGACGACGACGACGACGACGGGTGGACGCACCGCGACGACGGGTGGACGCACGATGACGACGACGAATTATTTTTCCACCCTGGACGAACGCGAACTCTTCGATACGCTTCGCGAGCGCACGGTGGTGTTGGGACTCTTCGTGCCGCACTGCGAACTGTGCGCGACGTACGCCGACGAGTTTCGATACGCGGCGGAGTTATTCGCAAAGAAGGATGCGGAGACGTCCGTGGACGCGTCGTCGAGCGTCGTGTTCGTCGAAATACCAGACGCGCGCGAGACTCCGAACGCGACGGCGGCGTTGAACGCGACGAACGCGCCGTTCGTGACCATTTTGAAGAAGAATCGATGGTATTACGTGACGCCGAGCGGGGAGACGAAGATACGCATGCCGAATAGGTATAAGGGCGCGCTGAACGTCAAAGAGACGGTGGAGTGGTTGAATTACGCGCTCGGGCGGCGAGTTGGCGAACGCGTGGTCGTGCCGCCCGTGGTGGACGAGGTGACGGGCGACGACGTCGACGCGTACGTGCGAGACGAGACGCACGACGTCTTGATTGAGTTCTACGCGAAATGGTGCGGACACTGCAAAGCGTTCGAGAGGGATTACGAACAGGTGGGCGCGCACTTTGCGAAAGAGCGTCGTCTCACGGGTCGACCCGTCAAAGTCGGTCGAATCGACGTCGACACCGCTCGAGACGCCGCGGCGAGATACGAAATCACCGGTTTGCCGACGGTGCAACTGTTTCCGCGCGCCTACAAGCGGCGAGGCATAGCGTACAAGGGCGCGAAGAAGACGACGCAGCGAGTGATAGATTTCGTCAATTCTCCCGATGTGGCCCTAGCGGAGATGAAAATTAAAGACATGGAACGGTGGCGATGCTTCGAGTGGTTGCGAGACGAAGGCGCGCTCGAGACGCACGCGCACGTCGAACGCGCCCTCTCCGGTGAAAAGTTATCCCCCGAGGCGCTCGACCAGGTGGTGCACCACGTCTTCGACGCCGCGCAGGAGCGCGCGAGACGAGAGCTTTGGCACGACGCCATGATCACCCTCATGTGCATGGCGTCGACGTCTGAATTGAAAAACACCCCCACCGGCAACTCGGCGGCGGTGTGGAACCTCCTCGACAACGCGAAATTTCACGTCGAGAACCGTCGCGCGAGCGGCGACGGAGATACGGACGAACACGGAGACGGAGACGGAGACAGGGACGTCACCGAAAACGCCGCGGACGAACCCGTGGATTGGGAAGCCGTGCGTCGCGAACAGGCGGAGCTGTGGAGACGCGAGCGCGCCGAGCGCCGTTTACACCGCGACGCCGACGACGTCTTCGCCGACGAGGAATGGTTCGATTTCGACGACACCGACCCCGTCGACGTTCCCGACGACGCCGACGCGCGCGCGCGGCGTCGACACGAACACGGAGACGAACTCTAAACTCTGAGCCGCGTCTTGACGCCTTACATCCCGCCCCGCGTAGTTTGTCGTCGCGACTGACGATTTCCCAACTCTCTCCAATCATAAACCCTCGACATGTCCATTTCGGCGCCATTCGTCGTCGCACGCGACGCGACACCACACCGCACCGCACCGCGCGTCTCCTCTCGTCTCGTCTCGTCTCGTCGACATGTCCGGCGCGGCGTCCAAACTGTGGCGCGCCGTCGGCGGTCGCGCGCGATCGAGCGCGCTCGCGTCCACATCCTTTGCGCGCGCCGCGGTGGTGGAGAACCTCGCGGCGGGAAAGGGCGCGTGGTCGACGACGGTGACGCGCTCGACGACGGCGACGACGGTGACGCGCGCGTGGGGGGTGGATGGCTCGGTACCGTTCGCCGCGCGCGGGGCGCGCGCGTCCGCGGGCGCGTTCGCCGAGTCTGGGAACGACGGGGCGTCGACGGCGACGCGCGGGGACGAACCCGGCGCGAGTCCGCTTCGACGGGCGCCCGCGCCGGCGAGCGCGATGCGCGGAGCGTTCATACCGGGCGCGCTCACGGACGGTGGTCTCTCTGAACGCGCGAGCGCGGTGTTGAGAGGGGCGAAAGGGTCGCCGAAAAAGTTTGGCGCGTTTTTACGCGTCGTGCGCGGTCTTCGCGCCGAGGACGCGCTGATTCAGTGCAACCTGAGTCCGAAACGCGTGGCGAAGACGATCGGAAAGGTGATTCAGAGCGCGATCGGAAACGCTGTGAATAATCAAGGACTCGATCGCGATCGACTCATCGTCGCGGAGGCGACGTGTGGAAAGGGACAGTATCTCAGACGCGTGTCCATTCACGGACGAGGACGGGCGGGGACGATGCATCGGCCGCGAAGTCACGTGCGCGTGACGCTCGAAGAGTCGGATGAGGAACCGAAGCGACGCGTGCACGTACACGACGACGAGATGCCGTGGGAACGCAGACGTCGATTGGGACGGGCGAAACAAGCCATAGCGGAGGCTGCGGGAATAGTGTGAGCGAAGAGCTAGGACGCGTCTGCGCGAAGACGCCGCGCGTTTTTTCAATTCAAAGATGATGATGATAGTCTTCCGTGATGAGCGAACTGTTGGACACGACGCTGAATCCTCGATCGAACGTCTCGCATTCGACGTCCAGCGCGGCTCGCGCAGCCGCGCGCGCGACGTTTTCTAGAGGCACGGGCGCGTGCTCGAGCGCCGCCGACCACCCCGTCGCGCGAATGAAAAAGCGCGCGGGATCCATGACGAGGGAGAGCGGTAGACTCACTCCACCGCCCACGCGTCTCGTACCGCTCACGGCGGCTGGTTTTAACACGACGGCGCTTCTTCCTTCGTCCACTGAAGCGAACTCGTCTCGCGCGAACGCCTCGGCGAGCGCTTTCCCTCGCGCGTACGACGCCAAACCCGGCGCCAAGGGCGGAATCGTCGCCCCGACGACGACCAATCTCTTCGTCCCATTCATCATCGCCGCGCGTCCTGGAACGACGTTCGTGTCCCCATTCAATCGCACGATGTCTTCCGCGCGCATCCACGGCAGAGGTAACGCCCCTATCGCCGTCACCACCGCGTCCGCGTCGCGCGTCGTCGCCTCGCACGCGGCGGCGTCGAGCGCGTCGCATCGCACCCACTCCGCGCGTTCGACCCACGCCTCCCCGCGCGCCCACGCGGGAGGGGCGCCGGAGCGAGACGCGCACACGATTTTCACGCTCGGCGCCGACACGGACGTCGACGTCGACGTCGACGCGCTCTGTGACTCGGACGCACCGACGAGCGCGCGCGCGATGGCGGACCCGACGTACCCGTTCCCACCGAACACGACGACGCGTCGCGCGATCGAGGACATGGCGTCGTCAACGATGACGGCTACGGCCACGACGCGCGCTCCTTGACGCGGACGCGACGACGTGCGCTCGAGAGTGACGAAAGATGAGTCGTGACGCATTCGTGACGCCACCGCATTGGGTGACGTCCCCTCCAGCGACGGACGAGAAGACGCGCGCGCGGACGCGAGACGATGGCGAACGATGGACCCGGGGAGTGGTACGCGTCGTTACCGCCGATATCCAAGTTTTGGTTCGCGTCGTGCGCGCTGTCGACGATCGGTTTTCATCTGAATTTCGTCAATCCGCGATCGATGGCGCTGTCGTGGGCGCGCGTGCGCGACGATTGGGAGGTGTGGCGCGTGTTGACGAATTTCGTCTTCATAGGAAAGTTTTCGTTGGGATTTGCGATGCGTCTGGTGATGATCGCGCAGTACGCGGTGTCGCTGGAGCGACAGACGTTTACGGGGGCGACGGGGACGGCGGATTTCATCACGTTTTTACTCTTCGGCGTCGCGGTGTTGACGCCGTTGGAGTTCGTCGTGCCGTCGTTGGCGCAGGCGTTTTACGCGGATAGCTTAATTTTCATGTGTCTGTACATGTGGAGTCGAGAGAATCCTCGCGCGAGGGTGTCGCTCATGGGCGTCGTGCGCGTCGGCGCGTTTTACTTTCCGTGGGCCATGCTCTTGATGACGATGCTCATGGGAGGCGATCCGATGCCAGATTTCTTGGGCATCATCGCCGGACACGCGTGGTACTTTATGACGACGCTGTACCCGGCGCACGCGGGATGTCGATCGCTCGTTCCGACGCCAAAGTTTGCGCGCGCGTTGGCGGATTACATAAATAGCGGAAGCGGCGCCGTGCACGCGGCGTCCAACGCCGTGCAACCGCCGCACACGAGGTACTTTGCCGGTCGCGGGCGACGACTCGGGGCTGATTGATTACTAATAAATGCGCGTTGACGCGAGACGACGAACGAACGAACGAACGAACGAACGAACGAACGAAAAGCGACTCAACCGACGAAAGCTACCACTGTACAGTACCACAATACCACAATCTACACGCGAGAATCTCGTAAGATCATCAAGCCCGCCTCCGTGAAGAGACCAAACGCCGCGCCCAGAGCGGCACACAACCCCCTGGCCCACGGCGCGCCGTTCGCCGCGCCTTCCAACGCGCCGCCGCCGACGTATCCCGCAGCCGCGAAGGCGAACATCACCGTCGCGACATGCGCGGCGAATCCATACGCGCGCGTCTCCTCCTTGACGCCCGCCCCGAACGAAGAGGACGCGCGCGCGTTCGAACTTCTCGACCTTCGGACGTCTCGAGTCATCATCTCGTACCTCTGTTCCTCGACGGCGTCTCGCAACGCGCGCATGCGTTCGCGGTGCGCCCGCTGCGCCGCTCGGTCCTCCTCCGTGAGTTCCGGCGTCTCCGCGTCGCGATCGACGTCGAATCGAAGACTTTTTGCAGTCACATTCTCGCGCACGATCGTCTTCCTCCACTCGCGTCTCTCCATCGTCGTTCTCGCGTGCGCGCACGCGTCGAACACGACGCGATAATCGACCGTCGTCTCGCACAACGATGCGCTCGCGCGTCGTCGCAGCGTCTCATCCGCGCTCGTCGACGCGCTCGTCGCGCGCAGAATGTCGCGGAGCGTATCGTTAATCTCAATCGTCACGCGCGGCGCGCGCGCGCGCGACGACGACGACGACGACATCTGGGGACGCGACCGAGAGGAAAGTGACTGAACTGACTGACTTTTCAACTTTCGACTTTGTTGACAACTACCGAAGGACGATCACGAGCCCACCTTGAAGGCGTCGCAGAATAAACCGTACAAGACGCCAATCTTGAAACAGTTCAACACCGTCGGTAACCAATCGCCGTCGCGAACCCATCGTAAGATGCCGCCCTGGTTATCGCCGCCGTACAAGACGCTCGAGACGAATTCGCTGAGCAAAATAATGGTAAACGATATGAACGCATCCTGTGGACTCTCCGGGTGCGGGAGGAGAGCGCAGATGGAAAACCCCACCAAGAGGGAGATGAGGGCGAGCGGGAGCTTTGTGAGATTTCTCTTGGCGCGCTTGAGACTTTGTTTCCTGAACGAGTCGACGACGCGTTGGAGTCGTGTGCGGCCGAGCGCGCGACTCGGTCCCTCGTCACCGTCGTCGTCGCCGTCACCTCTCGCGACGGCGTCGCTCATCGCCATGACTATCGCGCGACGCGCGCGGCGGTGCGCGCGGACGCCCGGTGGAAGCGCGTGGGCGCGCGCGACGTCCATTTCGAACGCGCGCGCGCGCAGTCGTCCCGCGCGCGCCGAAGAATCGACGCGACGGACGTGCGCGCGCGGCGACGAGGACGAGGACGGGGACGAGGACGACGCGCGGTGCGAACACGACGCCACCGCAGACGCGTTCGTCGAGCTCATCGCGCGCATCGTCGCCACGAACGAGGGCGAGGTTGTCTCTGAGGGAGGGTTGCGAGAGGGACTCGTTCGTTCGCTCAACTTTTTTTGTTTGGACTTTGAAGAAGGAGAAAAACATAACTACTCGAATCACTCGGCCGCAATCTCGGAGAGCGAAATGAAACCAGACGCCGCGTCGTCGGCGTCTTGCGCGACGTCGTCGATGCCGTATCCACCCCACGGTTCGATCGGCGTCTTCGTCGCGGACGCGCCGCGGCGGCGAGGCGTGGCGTTTTCGACGTATCTCGTCACCCCCGATTTCGCCGCACTGTACAGACGTTCGTGCACTGACGCGCCGTTCTGACCGTCGCGGCGATTGGAAGCTAAATCGGACGATCGTTTGTTGATTTCGGGCGTGAACGTCGGGTGCGACGTCCCGCGAGCGCCGACGCGGGGACTACCGCTTTCGCTCGCGGCGACGCCGTTCGAGACGCCGCGCGCCTTCTTCTCAGACATTCGCTTCTTGAGCGCGAGACGCAGTGACTTCGGGTCCAAGTTTGGCTTGAACGTGGCGGCGGCGATCTCCGCGTCCATCGCCTTCGCTTTGGCTATTCGAAGCTTTTCCATGCGTCGCTCGTTCCACGCGTTCAGGTCCTCGAGCGTGCGGTGCGTCCCCGCGGCGCGTCTAGTGATGGGCACGCGTTCGACGGCGGCGCTATTCGCCGTCTCCTTGACCAAGCGTTCCTCTTCTAACTCACGACGCAAACGCTCGGCGGTCTGCGCCGACGCGTTGGCGTACGATTTCTGTCTTGCCGCAAAGTCTGGTAAACTCGACGTGAGCTTGCGCGTGCGAGTACCTATATGTTCAGACACGCTCGTCGTCGCCATTTTGCGTTCCTCGGCGATGGCAGTTTTTCGTCGGTGTTCTTGACGCGCCGCGGTCTGTTGATCGCGCGCGCGCATCGCTTCCATGCTTTTCTTAATCTCTTGCGGCGTCAACAACACGCGTTTCGACGTCTCCATCTCCGCGCGCCGAATATCCTCTAGTCGCGCCGTCTCTCTCGCTTGTTTTAAAATCCATTCTCTCAGTAACCGGTCTTCGACGGGTTCGCCGTCCGTCCGTCGACGTCCCTTGGCTTTGGGCTTCTTCGTCTGCGACGCGTTTGACGTCGACGACCGCGAGCGACGCATGAAGGGCGTCGTCAAACGCGCAATGTCGATCGTTTTCGTCTTGGGTTTTACATCCCCCGTTTCCTTCGACGCCGCGTTCTCCTCGCCGTCAACGCTTGACCTCGCGCCGTGTGGCTTGTTCGGCGTGCCGACGACCTGTGATGGCGACGACGGCGCGGACGCGTTCGCCGACAGCGCGTTCGCCGACGCCGAGCTCGCCTCCGTCTCACCCCCATTGAGCACGGATGCGTGTAACTCTCTCGCGCGCGTCGTCACGACGTGTCCCGAACTTCGATCGCCCGTCAACACGTACCGCGCCGCGTCCGTCGCGCTTCGAGGCGTCGCCGTCGTCGTCTTATCGACGTACGCTCGAATCGCCGAGACGCCGCGGACGCTCGCGACGTTTTCCACCTCCTCGAACCCGAACGCGGCGGCTAATTGTATGAGATCTAGAATTTCACCGTTACTCAGCGTCCCCTGCGTCCGACATTCGTTCGGTCGAGCGTCGTCGTCAGTCGATCGGTTCGAGCGTGTCGAGTGCGATCGAATCGAATCGAAATCGAATCAACCGCCGCCGCGCGAATGCATGAATTGATGAGAACGCGTACGTTCTCGTCGTCGCGCGCGTGCACTCGTTCGTTCGGTTCCATCCCTCGACGACGGCGCGCCACACCGCTCGTCTCTTCTTTTCTCTCCCTTTGTCTCGATCGCATCCACCCGCGCACCTTTCGCAACGCTCGGTCGAGATGGTCGTCTAAGCGCTTAAAGACATCCGCGCGCCTCTGTTCCGTCTCGTCGCGTTGACGTCGCGCGCGCGCCGCCTCGTCGTCGGGGGCGTCCAACGAGGCCATGGGCGCGATCGCGATCGCCCCGCGCGAGGGCCCGGACGACGCCGCGCGAGTTGCTCGCCGTCGGGCCCGAGCTCGAGTGTGAAGAGGAGGATTCCGATTCGGATTCCGACGCGGACGGCGCCGCGAGAGAGAGAGCGCGGTACGCGTACACGTATATATTTCAACGGCTTTAAACAACAACGTTTTTAACAACAACGATAACGGCGAATGTAAACAACTGTGGGGGGCGCGCACACACACACACAAAACGCGATGACGGCGCGTGTGAGATTGTACTCACGAGCGCGGAGGCGTCGTCCATCCCGCCTCGACGGGACCTCGATCGTAAATGACTTCACGGTGACACGACCACACGAGACGTATGGCTTCGATCGTTCCGATACCGCCGGCGAGAGGGGTGCCGGCGGGACCGAACCAGTGGTTTTGAGGCGCGCCCGTCGTGCGAGCGCGGCGCCCGGCGTACGTCGTGCCGTTCACCGTCGATCCGAGGACGCGTTGCGTAAACGTTTCGTCGCTCGACACGACGGCGGCGGTGAGATGGGCCTTCATCTTTTCGCACGCTTCGAGAACGAGCGGTAACTCGTCGTCTCCGTACGACGTGAGCACTTGGAAAGGTCCGAAGATTTCAGTCGTGACGAGGTTGAAATTTTCTTCGCTCGCCATGATGGTTTTCAGCGGAACGAACACCGCCGTGGGTTCGACGGCGCCGTACTCGGGCGGAACGTCGTGCGCGCCTCCGTTCAATTCTTTACCACCGAACGCGATTCTGGCGCCGGGTAACGCGGCGAGTTTCGCGGTGTGGTCGAGCATGGTCTTCGTGGTCACGGTGAGCGTCGGTCCGACCGTCAAGTCTTCCAACGTTCGCTTCGACGCGAGGGCGGCGATCTTCTCCTCGACCCCCGCGGCGACCCAGTTGTCGTGCATGAAGAGGATCGATTGCGCCGAACACTTTTGTCCGCTGCACGCGTACGCGTCTTGATCGCACACGTGCGCGACGTAGTCTTCATCACCGACGTCCGGGCCCAAGATTTTCCAATCAAACCCCGCGTCTTCGAGTTTAATTTTCCCGTCGAGTTCCTTGACCAAATGGTGCCCCACGGCGGCGGATCCCGTGAAGAGCGTCATGTTGGGCTTTGTTCGACGTAATATGTCATTCATCGTGCGTCCGTCGCAGTGAATGAAATCGAAATCCGTCGGCGGCGCCCCGCACGCAATCATCAGACGAACAAACTGTTCCATGACGACGGACACCTTGGTGTCGCTCTTGACGAGCGCCTTGTTCCCCATGTAGAGGGCGCCCATGGTTTGCAAGACGGGAATCTCGAGAGGGAAATTAAAGGGTAAGATGACGCTCACGAACCCGTACGGAAACCGCACGCCGTGCGACATCTGACCGGTGTGATCCCCGGACACCGAAAAACCTCTCGCCAAGAAGCGCACGTTATCCCCGGCGAAATTTTCTAAAAATTTCCTCGTCACCACCACCTCCGCCGTCGCTTGCGCGTGCGATTTCGGCGCCACGCGCATGATGAGTCTGGCAAAGTATTCCACGACTTCTGGTTTACGCATCTCTTCCGCTAAGCGCATCGTCACGTCACCGTACATCACGTACCTCTCCGGCGCCTTGAACGGGTTGTGTAATCCGGATTTCGGACACGCCGCGGCGGAGCGCGTCACGGCGTCCAGCGCGCGCGCGGACCTCGTCGAGGGCGCGACGACGAATGTTTTTCGTTCCTTTGCATTCATCGGATCGACCACGAACGCGCAGTCGTCGTCCTCGTCGTCCTCGATCGTTCGCCACGTCCCACCGATGAGATTGGCGCACCTCGCCGCGCCCCCGGTCGCCGCGCTCATCCTCCACGGATTCGCCGTGGGATTGGCCCACGCCGGGACGCCCATCGCGGAATCGGCGGACGAGAACGCGGCCGAGACGGCGGCGGACGACGACGAGGACGCCACTCGCACCATCGTCGGACACATCACCGTCGGCGTCGCGCACGTCGGCGTCGGCGGCGTCATAGGCACCCATAGTCGCGCGACGGCACCCCGACGACCCGTTCGCGCGATCGTCGTCATCATCATCGTCGTCGTCGTCGTCGCGCGCCGATGGCGATACCTCGCGCGTCTCTCTCGCGCGCGACCGAACGAACGAAGGCGTACCGAAATTCCAGACGCACTTCAGCGCGCGCGCGTCGCGCACTCGCGTCCTGCAGTCATCATCATCATCATCACCCCCAACCGTCAACCGTCGGATGACGATCGGACGACAGAGCGCGACGCCGGCGCGCGACGACGCGATCGAAGGGGCGACCGCGCGAACGGAACGAAGGCGTGCGAGGCGTGACGTCGAGCGCGATGATGCGTCTCGCGGGACGACGAGGCGGAAGACGCGGATGGTGGTCGGCGCGTCCGATGACGATGCGTGCGAATCCAACGTTCGCCGAGCGCTCGTTCGCGTCCTCCACCGCCTCGTCGACGAGCGCGACGGCGGCGGTGTTCGTGGATGAACACACGAGGGTGATCTGTCAAGGGTTGACGGGGAAGAATGGATCGTTTCACACCGAACAGGCGATCGCGTACGGGACGAAGATGGTGGGCGGCGTGACGCCGAAAAAGGGCGGAACGGAGCACCTCGGGTTACCGGTCTTCGACACCGTCGCCGAGGCCAAGGCGAAGACGGGGGCGACGGCGAGTGCGATTTACGTGCCACCGCCGTTCGCGGCGAGAGCCATCATGGAGGCGATCGAGGCGGAGATGGAGCTCGTCGTGTGCATCACGGAGGGAATTCCGCAGCACGACATGGTGCGCGTGAAGCAGGCGCTCATGACGCAGAGCGCCACGCGTTTGCTCGGCCCGAACTGTCCGGGAATCATCAAGCCCGGGGCGTGTAAGATTGGCATCATGCCGGGATACATTCACAAAAAGGGGCGCGTCGGCGTCGTCAGTCGCTCGGGGACGCTCACGTACGAAGCCGTGTATCAGACGACGGTGAACGGTTTGGGACAGAGCACGTGCGTGGGCATCGGCGGTGATCCTTTCAACGGGACGAATTTTATCGATTGTCTCGATCGATTCGTGAAAGATCCGCAGACGGAGGGCATCATCATGATCGGCGAGATCGGCGGCACCGCCGAGGAGGAGGCGGCCGAGTTTATTCGCCAATCGGGAACGGATAAACCCATCGTCTCCTTCATCGCCGGCACGACGGCGCCGCCGGGTCGACGCATGGGACACGCCGGCGCCATCGTCTCGGGCGGCAAAGGCACGGCTAAAGATAAAATCGCCGCGCTCGAACGCGTCGGCGCGCGCGTCGTCAAGTCGCCCGCACAAATGGGGTCGGCGATGTACGACTTGTTCCGCGAGCGCAACATGCTGTGACTCTTCCATCCCTCGTCTTGTCGCATCGCGCGCATTATCAATGTACATTTTACTACTCGCGCTACGCCGCCGCTAGTCTCCTGTCTATTCCTCGCTTCTATTCCTCGCGTCCATCGCGTCGCCTTTGCGTCACACGGCGTCCGCGCGCGCGCGTCGACGCTCGTGAAACGCGCGCATGGTCGTCGTTTTTAGCGCGAACGGGACGTCGCAACACCGCGCGCGAATCGACGACGACGTCAACGACGACGCCGCGCGCACGTCCGCCACGGTGGCGCCGCTCTCGCGCGTTAAATACTGTTTCGTCGTGAAATCGAGCGCAAACATCGCGACGTGCGCTCCCGCGAACCACACCAGTCCGATGACGTGTCCGACGGTGAGCGTGCACGCGAGCAAGACGTACGGCCACGCCGACGAGCGCCACTCGTTTCGCGCCATTTGCGCCAACGTGTACGCCGAGACGACGAAGACGGCGCACCCCATGGCGGACGACGCCGTCAATAATCCCAGAAACCATCGGTGGTTGTATTCGCCCACGCAATTTCCGAGCACGCCGCAGTGATGATCGAATCGTCGCACGCACACGTTACACGTCGCGCAGTGCGTCGCCGCGGGCGGGCGCCACAACCGACACGTGACGCAAAATTTCACGCGAAGCGCGTTCGCGTCATCGGCGTCGTCGGCGTTCGCGTCTCCGTCCCCGCGAGGACGCACCGGTTTCGTCCACGTTCCCGCGTAATCGCGACGCATACCCATCGTCCGCGCCTCGTCATCCTCTCGCACCGCCTCTTCGACGCACGCGCGAAGTCTCTCCTCGTACGTCGTCCCCGTCGTCGTCGACGCCTTTGCGTCGTCCTCGCGTCTCTCCTTTGCTCGAACCGCCTCATCCAATCGGTCGACGCACGCCGACGCCTCATCGTCCGCGTCGCTCGGCACGACGATCCCCGGATCACACGCCCGCGTCGCCCACGCGCACGCCAGACTCACGACGGCGAGCGCGACGACGCACCCCTGCCACACCAACCGTCGGTGACCGACGCCCAACGGATCGCGCGCGTCACCATCGTCGCGCGCGAACACGGCGATCGTTCCCGACACGGCGAGCGACGGGACGACGACGACGCACCACACCACCCCTCGACACGCCGCGCGCTCGTTCGCGCGTCTCGCGTCGACGGTGGCCGTCATCGTCTCGTCGTCGAGTGTCGGGCGTCATCGCGCATCTCTCGTCGTCAGTGTGACGCGCGGTCGCTCGCTCGGTCGCTCGCGAGAGCGCGCGTGCGAGGCGTACGGAGAGAAAGAAGGCGCGCGCGCGTCGCGGACGATGGCGTCGACGACGAGCGCGACGACGAGCGCGACGACGACGCGTCGCGATGATGGTGGTTTGAGGCGGCGGCGGTTCGGTCCGCGACGACGCGGAGGACCGCGAGGGACGGCCTCGCGCCTCCCGTCGACGTCCCCGTCCTCCTCCGCCTCCGCCTCGGACGTCTTTCGCGCGTTGCTCGATCGCGCGCTCGAGGACGGGACGCGCGCGCGAGAGGATATCATCGACGTCGGCGCGAGGGAGCGGGACGGCGCGCGCGTCCCGGGGGTGACGGCGAGACGCGACGTCGAGGCGGGGACGGCGTTGGTGACGCGGTCCGTGGCGTCGACGGCGTTCGACGCGACGTACGCGAGAGAGTGTGCGTCGATCGCGTTGTCTCGAGCGATCGACGCGCACGAGGGCACGGTGGAGAGAGCGATGAGCGACGACGTCGTCTTGGCGTTGGCGTTGACGGCGGCGAGACGCGAACCGGCGAGCGCGTCGCCGTTATTGGCGGCGTACGCGGCGTCGCTTCCGGTGGACGCCGTGTCCACGCCGGCGCTGTACGAGGACGAAGCGTTCGAGGCGTTGGTGCCGCTCCTGTCGCTACACTTTGTCGATCGAGTGGACGCGGCGAGACGCGAGTTCGCGCTCGCGTACGACGACGCGCGGCTGACGTACGCGCGCGCGACGGACGGAGACGTTCTGGAGGAGCGCGAATTCGCGTGGGCGTGGAGCATGGTGCGCAGTCGAGCCATCACGTTTGAGGTGAAAAAGGCGTCGACCGGGCGCATCGAGCGCAAGCGGTGTCTCGTGCCGGTGTGCGACGTCTTCAATCACTCGCCGACGAGTCTCTCGGGCGACGTCGACGCGAGGGACGGACCGAACGTGCGCATCGAGACGAACGACGCGGGAGAATCGATGTGGACGACGACGCGCGACGTGGCGCAGGGCGACGCGTTTCGGTGGACGTACGGTGAATTATCAAACGAAGAGATGTGGCTCTGGTACGGGTTCGTTCCCGAGAACCCGCTCCACGGCGACGCCTCGGTGACGTTTAATTTACCGGACGCCGTCTTCGCCAACGGTTTGAACGCCGTCGCCAAGGAGGATTCGGAAGAGACCGGGGCGCTGCGGCGACGACTTCTCGAGCGCGCCGGCGCGTTGGGACTGAACGAGGGCGAAGAACTCTCATTCGTCGTCTCGGCGCGCGCGAAACCCACCGTTCTCGGCGGCGTCGCCGGGTTGATGTGTTGCGACGCCGAGGAAGTGGTCGCCGTCGCCGCCGCCGCCACCGTCGCGTCCAAGGGCGTGGGCGAGCGCGCGTGTTTATTCGAGCTCAAACCTGAATCCCGACGACGCGCCGGTCGATACGTCGCGTGGTTGCTCACGCAGGTTGAGGCGTTCGTGTGCGGCGCGACGGATGAAGAAGTGGCGGAGAGCGAACGCGTCGCCGAATCCGTCGGCGGCGTCTTCGCCGAACGTTTCGCCACCGCCAAGCGCGTTCGTCTGGGCGCGCAGGGCACGTTCGCGACGGCGCAGAAATCGCTCACGGATGAGGAACTGTTGCGAGACGGCGCGTGGATCGACGCCGCGGTGGACGCGCTCGTCGTGAGGTGAGGCGGAGGTGGATGGAGGCTGGAGGCGCGCGGTATTCATATAATTTCATTCATTCACTCTTTTGCATCGCGTTGTGCGTCGTCGCGGACGCACACCAACGTGTCCCCGCGACTGTCTCGACTCACGCGGATGTCTTCGTCCACGTACACGTTTTCAAACCATCCCTCGCCGACGGGCGGAATCGGCACGCGAACCGAGTCGCCGAATCGAATCGACGCCGACGTAAACGCGAAACGTACCCTCTTCTCCGACACCGTCTCGATCGACGCGTCGACGGTGAACACGATCTCGGTGTTCCCACGCTGATATATCACCTCGTTTCTCAACCGACCCGCGTCGCCGTCGATCGTCTGATACGCGCGCGTCGCCGCCCGGTCGAGTCCCAAGAGGAAAAGCGTCTCCTTTTCCGTCGTGTATTCCAGTCGCCACCGCCCGCGTGCGCGTCGTTCGTTCGTTCGCCCGTCGTCACCGTCGTCGGCGAGCGCATCGATCGCGCGTTCAATCGCTCGTCGCGCCTCCTCGTCCGCGTCCACGCCTCGATTCGACCGCGCGAGCAGCGTCCGCAATCGCGTCGTCGTCGTCGTCGCGTCGTCGTCGTCGCGATTAGTATCGGTGGCGCGCATCCTCGGTCGCGTTCGCGTGCGTTCGCGCGCGACGCTCGTCGACGCGGCGCGCCACGATTCGGCGCGACGAGTGGACGTCATCGTCGTCATCGCGCGCGTCGTCGCGCCCGTCGTCGTCGCGCCCATCGTCGTCGTCATCGATCGACGACAGCTGGGGAAAAGTCGAACATCGCGACCGACGGTGGGTCGGTGTGGATAGGGTTTAGGGGGTATCGGTTCGTGCGTACTTACACAGTACCACCTACCTAGTGTACGGAAACGAAGACTATACCATCTGTCCGAATCCAGGGAGAGAGCGTACGGACACCCGACCTCGCGATCCTTCGTACTACTTGAAGTAATCACCGATCCGACCGACGGTCGTTCGACGACGCGACGGGAGGACGAGGACGGGGCGCGAGTGGGCGTCGACGAGGTGCGTCGCGTGGGAGGAAAAAAACGCGACGCATCCGGTGACGGCGTCGAGGACGTCGCGAGAGACGCTCGGTGCGTCGTCGCGGTGACGTTCGGTGACCACGGACCGTTCGGTTGGGAGTGTGATTGACTCGCGGCGCGCGCGGTGGTGATCGTGCGCGTCGTCGATGGAGGCGACGAGGATGAAGAGGGACAAGGTTGATCACGTGCGCGCGAACGTGCGCGCGGTTCGAGAGATGTCTCGAGCGAACGCGCGCGCGAGGGAGGAGGAAAAGACGCGCGGCGAGCGCGGCGAGAGGACGCGCCGACGACGACGCGAAACGCCGACGACGAGCGACGAGGCGTCGTCACAGAACGCGGAGGGGGGACGACGATTTTTGGAGAGAGACATGAACGAAGCGAGAGACGCGGGCGCGCGGCGACGACGCGCGAGCGATGCGAGGGTGGACGCGCGATTCGCTCGGTCGAAGCACGGTTCGTACGGCGAGACGCCGGCGTACCTGTTACGAAGGAAATCCACCCTCTTGCGCGAGATGAACGAGGACATGGAGCGCGCGCTTCGAGAGATTGAGCACAGAAGACTCGAACGCGAACTCGAACGCGAGAACGCGCGCGCCGCGTCAGCGTTGGAGAGGGAGGAAAGAAGACGTCGAGAGGCGGCGCTGCGCGCGCGCGCGAAAATAGACGCCGAAAAGCCCACCGCGCTCGAGCGTTCGAAACGTCGAGAAGCGTTGGCGCGCGTGCGAGATGACTTTGCGCGCGCGCGCATACGCGTGGACGACGAACGTTTCGATAGAAGACTTTAGGAAACTGTAGGAGCTGCGTAGGCTGTAAACGCTGTAACAAACAGACGACGCCGCGCGACACACCTCGTCCGTCGTTCGAAGCGATGGTGGAAACGATGGCGTCGCGCTCGACGACGCGCACCGTCGCGTCGCGCCTCTTCTCGACGCGCCGATTCGCTCGACGCGCCTGTTTTCGACGCGTCGTCATCGCGTCCTCGTCGATGCCGCCGTACGAGCCCACGTGGAGCAATCCGCGCGGGAGCGCGATCGACGCGATCGACGCCGAAGGACGCGTATTCGCGTGCGCTCGACCGTTCGTTTGGAATAACATCGACGTCGGCGGTCGAATGGGCGTCGTGCGCATGGCCGACGGCGAATCGCTCTGGGTGCACTCTCCCACCGCGCTGGACGAGGAGACGAGACGCGCGGTGACGTCGTTGGGACGAGTGGCGCACGTCGTCAGTCCGAATTACGAACACGTCAAGTACGCCGCGCAATGGAAAGAGGCGTTCCCGGACGCCGTGCTGTACGGATGTCCCGGGTTGAAGGATCGCATGCCAAACGTGTACGACGTCGATTTGCGCGACGGCGTTCCCGAGTCGTGGCGCGGCGAGTTCGAACTCGCGTGGTTCGATTGCGAGGAGACGCCGATCGTGGGTGGAGCGTTTTTCAACGAAGTCGTTTTCCATCACGTTCCCTCCGAAACGCTCTTTCTCACCGATATCTTCTGGAATTATCCGAGCGGTGTCGTCGACGGCGCGCGAGTACCGCCCGGCACGGCGGCGTGGAAGTTCCTCATGGACCGGGTCTATTTACCACTCTATCTCAACGCCATGGTGACCGATAAGGAGCGGTTTCTGCAGATTTCGAAGCGCGTGTGCGAAGAGTGGGATTGGTCCACGCTCGTTCCGTGTCACGGCACGGTCGAGCGCGGGGAAAAAGCGAGAACGATGCTTCGCGAACACTTGGGCGCTCTGCGGCGAGACAAGGCGCGACGATGACCATTTCCGCATTCCGCGCCTCCATGGCGCCGGAAACGCGGCGAAGGGCGGTGAAACGGCGCGAGAGCGGTGATGCGTCGACAGTTCGCGCACCGGACGATGCGCGAGGGAAACGCCATCGCGCGGCGACGGCGACAGAGGGGAAAACGAAGGCAAGGGGTCGGTCGGCGGTTGAGCAGGATTGCGGCGGCGGCGGTCCCCCCTCCGTCTCCGGACGAAGCGCGATCGACCTGAGCGAACGCGACGTCCTCTCGGCTCTCTGCGAGCGCGCGCTGTCGAACTCGGTCCCCGCGCACGTTCTCGAACAGTACCCGGACGACGACGGGGACGACGGCTCGTGGGATGACGGTCCCGCCGAGGTGACGACGTCGGAGGGAACGAGCGGGAAGACGTCGTCTCTACGCGCGCGTCGAGCGCTGCCCGGATTACGTCTCCCGAACGAGGCTTTCAACGGCGAGGGCGCGGACGAGGCGGAGAACGAGGTCGAGAACGCTCTCGCCGACGCCGCGGAGAATAAACTGCCCGAGGAAGGTTGGTTACAGCCGTGTTTCGCGTGCGGAAGAATCACGTGGCAAAACATCTCCATCGGTGGATTCAGAGTGTATAGGTGTACCGTGTGTGCGGACGGCTTTCGCGCGCGCGCGGCGGCGATGGAACCCGATCGCGGAGACGAGGGCGCGAACGGCGCGCGCGACGACGCCGCCGACGACGTCCTCGCGTCGCTGATGCGCAAACTTCGCTCGGTCGTCGAGCAGGTTGGGGGCGAACAAGCCAAGGGTAGTTTCCAGGAGATAGAAGGATGATAGTTTCGTGATGTATGTAAGTAGTAGTATGCTGTACAGTACTTGTACTCGCGTCGGTGATCCACGAGACGACAGAAGTTTGACAGCGCCGTCTCGACTTTGGTCCGCCGCGCCAGAACGCCACTCGTCGTCGCGCGCCGGCGGGCACGCGGACATCGAGTGCGTCGACATCGATGAGCGGTGGTGGTGACCGCCCGCCGCCCGCGCTCGACTTTGCGTCGTTCGAGTTCGATCCCGCGCTGGCGCTCCGCCGAGACTCGGGCGCGATTCCACCTCGACCGCGCGCGCGCGCGTTGGACACGGTTCGACAGTGTCGTAAATTGCTACCGTCGTCGAGCGAGGGCGCGTCGGATGGCGCGCGGGACGCATCGTCGCGCGGCGCACGGCTCGGGCGGGACGCACATTCGTTCGCCGCGCAGGCTCGAGCGAGACAACGCGCGGAAAAGTTTATCGAGCAACGCGAGAGATTCGCCGGCGGCGAGCGAGTGTTCGACCGTCTCGCGAATACGAAAAACGCCAGAGACGGGCCGCTCCGCGTGCTCCGAGACGCGCGGGAGCGGCGCGCGCGAGTGACGATCGTCACGAGACACGCGAGAGGCGTTCGAGGGGTGGCCACGGCGTACGTCGAGGCGTTTGATAAATTCGCAAACATGGTCTTGACCGACGTCGAAGAAACGTACACCGTGCGCACGAAAACCGCGACCGAAAAGCGAACGACAGCAAAGCTCGATCATCGCACGCGTCACATTCAGCAGGTTTTCCTTCGCGGTGAACAAGTCGTGTCGATATCGGTGCCGAGCGCCGTCGCGGCGCGCGCTCCGTAGTCGTCCATCCTCCGTCACCGCCGTATCCTTCCCTAGCGAATTGTAGCGATGTAGCACGTAGATATTATTGCACAAATGAAGGCACCCAATAGAGCGCGACGAGCGCGGTCGCGATCAACTTGGTCGTCACGCCCACGGCGCCGGAAACGTACTCCGGTACGCCGGCGACTTGTTTGAGTTGCGCGCCGATGATGATGAAGAGCGTCGGAAGAAGAAGTCCGAGCGTATCGCCAGACATGGCGGGGTCGAGCGCCCAGGTGATCAAATCTTCCTTGTTACCCGGAACGAGGATGATTCCATCGCTTCTCACGACGCTACCGTTGATGACGCTCTGCGTCGAAGGCTTGACGCGAAGAGGCGAGACGTAATCCGATTGACACTTTCTCAGCTCGGGATGCTTCGAGCACAAGTCCTTGAATCGCGCTTGCTGCTCCGCCTTGGTCATCTTCACTTGGGTATCGAATCCCTGTTGCTTTGCTCTCTTCTGTTTCGCCGCTTCGATCGCGGACGGGAAGTAGCCGTACTGATTCGGAGCCTCAAACTCGGAGGAGGAGCTCTGCGCGCCGCGTCGACGGGTGTGTGGATAATAAAGTCAATCAAACTGCACGAAGAGCTCGTCGTCGTCGTCGTCGTCGCGCGAGGTGACCGGCGCGACGCGCGCGTAGCCGAGTGAGCGAGATCTTCGTCGTCGACGCGCGCGCGTTCGCCTACGCGTGACACAGAGCGAAGAGCGCGCGCGCGACCCCTCTCGTCCAAGTCGAGAACGAAACGATGACGCACCTTTCCAGCCGCGCGAACCGTCGTCGCGCGACGTCCGCCTCGTCGGCTCGCGCGCGTGTTCAACGCGAAGAGGTGCGACACCTCGCTCGTCCTCATCGTCATCTCGCGCGCCATCCCCGCTTCGGAGTGACGACACTGTGATGGCGCGCTTCACGGGTTCATTCATTCTTCGCGCGTCATCGTGCGAGCTGCCCGCCATTCGGACGCGCGTTGTGGGTCATGGTGACGCGCGCGACGGTGTCGGCGTTAGGACGAACGGGAGGAGGTTGACATCCGAGATCGCGCGCGTCGTCGGGACGCCAGACGTCGGGTGCGCGTTCGACGAGCTCGAGGTTGAGCGCACCACCATGCGGTCGCTGCGCGTCGCGACGATGGCGTTGATTCTGTTTTCCGCCATGACTTCCCTCGCGTTGATGTCGGCGGGCGTGCGAGGCGTGCACGTCCAGCAGTTTCGCTCGACGAGTGAGGGTCAGATGCTCGACGCGTGGGTTTCGTTGAGGTTATCCTTTGCGCATCTTCGCGGCGGCGGCGGAAGCAAAGACGCGGCGCGGCGAGTCGACGAGTACGGATTTCCCAAATTCAGCGAGATGTGCGTTGACGCCAGCGTCGGTGAAGAGTTTCCTCTGCAAAATTCCTCGGGATACGACAGTTTGGCTTCGCTGTGTGCGTCCATGGAAAGTTTGCCACGACGACTCTGCGTGAAACCGTTCGCGCGCCCGAAGCGGACGCGCGTGCGAAATGCTCTCATTCGACGAGTGGCGGGAAGCTGGAATCGAAATTACGACGTGGAAGACTTTCTGAATCGAAACTTCCAAAACGGTCCTTTTTCGTCGCGCGCGTGCGCTTCGACCGGCGACGACGTCATCGACGCGTACTTTCTACCTTTGAATCCGTACTTTGATCGCGTCATGGACAAGTTTAGACAGTTTTCGGGAAAAGGTCGAGGCGCGATGGCTCGAGGAGTGACACGAGCGATAGAGTACGCGTCCGCGACAGATTCAGAAGCGTGGGTGAAGAGCGGCGAAAGTTGCGGTCGCTTCTCCGTCATCACGCAAGACGCGAGCACGGGATCGGTGCTTAGACACAAGGATGTCCTCTTGTCGACGACGTTCGTCGTCTCGGCGTCTGAAACAATCGTGCCGACGCGTCCGCACACTCTACAGGCACCGTTCCATCCCGATAAGGATGTCAGCGCCGTCGGTAGTTTGAGTTTCGTGATACCGATGCACGCGGCGAGACGAAATGCGTTCGCCAGTTCTGCGAGAGAGACGTTTTTAATGTTTCGCGGAGCGATCAATTCGCTTCCGAGGCGTCGCGCGACTGTGGAATTTTTGCTCGAGAACACGCGCGGAAACAAGTACGACGTGGGACCGAGCTGTTCCACGGCGAAACAGTTTAACGAGAAGATGAAAAACTCGAGATTCTGCCTGTACATGCGCGGGACGCGCGTGCACAGTCCGCGATTGATCGAGTCGATGCTCTTTGGATGCGTGCCGGTGATTCTCGCCGACGACTACGAATTACCGCTCAGTTGGCTCGTCGATTGGTCGGCGTTTTCGGTGAGGATACCGGAGAGCGACTTTCAAACGATACCAGACGCGTTGGAGCGCGCGAATTCGGATTGGGACGCGATGCACAGGCGACTACGGATGGTGTTGCCGCTGTTTGTCTACCATCGCCGACCGCTCTTCGGCGACGCGTTTTGGGCCACCGCGCTCGGCGTCGAACGTCAACTCCGCCGCCGCCGCGCGGAGTGCACCACAAACGTATTCGCAAACGTGTCGTCAATTCCTTGGAACACCGTCGGTTCGGACACCAAGTGAAAGAAATGAACAGGTTTCGTCCGACGTACCGAATCTCCTTCTTCCAAACACCGACAAGTTGTTCTCTCGTCACCGCGCCCGCTCGAGCCCGCGCGGCCGTCCCGCGCGCGACTGTAATTTTTAAGATGGCACAGTACTAGTACTCGTACGGTAACGGTATTTTATTTATTCATGAAAAATCCACCCACCCATAGCCTAATTTGATAAAACGTGCGTGAGTGTCATGTCTCGCGAAGACGCGCGGTGCAAGCTAGCACCTCACCGCCTCGCCGCGTCGTTACTCCATCAAAGCAGCGTTCGCTGAAGTCTGTATTGGTTGCTTCACGTATTATTATTGACCGTGTCGGTTTCTGTGCACGTATTATTTATGCTTTTTGCGCCCCGTCTTCGGCGCGTCGGCGTCTTCTGCAGCACGCGAATACGAGGACGACGGCGACGGCGAACGCGATACATCCGACAGCGATTTACAGCGGCTTGGAGAGTGAGAAAAATTTTGGCGGCGATTCAGACGAGACATTTGAACATCTTGGGGGTTTACTTGCAGAACTGTCGTTTCGACATGGAAAGCAAAGGGCCCATACTGGATAGATCTCATGGTTCGAAATGGCAAAGAATCAACTTGTGTGAGAAAGCTTGCGGAATA
>Ga0181568_10000198_pt1 | contig 50442 bp, 48 predicted proteins | sample 101ome_20_FD_133758 | JGI IMG/M metagenome (GOLD analysis project Ga0181568, IMG submission 133758) | Coastal salt marsh microbial communities from the Groves Creek Marsh, Skidaway Island, Georgia - 101404AT metaG (megahit assembly) | ecosystem: Environmental > Aquatic > Marine > Intertidal...
CGGGATGAACATACCACTGGTGGACCGATTGTGGCGCCAGCCGCAGTGTCGGGTAGCTAAGTATGGACGGGATAACCGCTGAAAGCATCTAAGTGGGAAACCCACCTCAAAACTAGTTCTTCCTATAGAGCCGTAGTAGACCACTACGTTGATAGGCTGGATGTGGAAGCACGGTAACGTGTGCAGCTGACCAGTACTAATAGCTCAATTGGCTTGATTTATGCACTGAAAAAAATTTTCATACTTTTACTTTATTGATCTTTTTTACTTATAAAAATTTCATTATCTTTTTTGTACATATTAGATAAATCATCAAATATTTTATCAAATTCATATGCAAAGATTTTAATTCCTTTTATAGAGGTTTTATAAATATATCTCTTTTTTTTAAGCAATTTTCCAGCTCTTCTGAAATAACTTAAATGATATTTGGAATTTATATTCTTTCTCATAAAAGCACTAAAATTTGTACCTATATACTTATTGTTTTCGTATACTTTGGTTTTGATTATCATTTCATATCTATATTTAGCTTTGTTTGCTTTTTCAATTTGATGCATAAGTGTGTTCCCTAAAGATAAATCTCTGTCTAAATGAAAAAAATAACAATTATTTTTTCTTAGTTTGCTATAAATTGATTGTTTTCCAAATGCACTTTTTCCTAATTTTCTTAAAATTTTACTCTTAGGGCCTATAGAAATATAAGAAAAGAAAGGGTGATATGATCGTACAAATTTTTTATTTCTCATGATATAATTTGCTAAAAAACCAACTTTTGAAGGCGTTTTTCTTACGTCAAATCTATTTTTAGCAGTGTAGCTATATGCAGGAACTATTAGTGTAATATTTCTTTTTAAAAAAAGATCTAGAAATTTTTCTAAATAAACCAATTTATTATTAAGGCATAAATTGAAAAAATTTATAAAATTAGAATAAATAAAAATATATTTAGCTTGGAAAATTTTTTTCTTCTTTAGAAAATTATCTAATTCTTTAATTATCATTCTGTATCAACTTCTATAAAATTATTTCTTAATTTAATTATGAATTTATCTTTTTTGATTTTTTTTATCCTAAAATTCTTCAAACGTTTCTTTTTTACGTATGTATAGTTTTGAATAACCTTTCTTTTTTTTTTATAATAAAAAAAAACTTTCCCCCATTCACTTTTAAAAGGACCAGAAAACCCAGGATTAAAGTGTCTTCTGAAATTTTCAATATTCCAATTAAAGTCTAACTTTCCTTTGTTAGGTATTTTTTTTGGAAATTTTTTCTTTTTGTATGTTTGGTTTTTGATTTCTATGATCTTATTATTTTTAATACCTTTAATAAGCTTCAGCAAAGATATTAAAGTAAGGCTAGAAATTATTTTTGAACATGTAATTAAATTGTCTGATGGACTAATTCTCTTTTTCATAATAAAAATAATATTTCCAGCATCAATTTTTTCACTCATCCTATGCGTTGTAACACCAATAAACTTTTCTTGATTGAAAATCATTCCAGATACCGCATTGAGTCCAGGATAATACGGTAATATTGCTGGATGAAAATTTATACAGTTATAGCTTAATTTTTGCAGATGATTTTTTGAAAGTATAATTTTTGAATGAATGCTTAAAAGAAAATCACACTTAAAATTTTTTCGCAGAATATAATCTATATTATCAAAATATTTAATCCCTTCTTTTTTACATAACGTTTTTAGAATCTGCCGATACTTTTTATCTGAACACATCAAATATTTAATGTTTACTGATTTTAATTTGTAAAGTTTGTAAAAAGATTTTAATCCAGTCGACCCACCAAGAATTAAAGCGAGTTTTGTAGTCATTATCTTAATTTTATCAAGCTTTTAAGGGTTTTAGGCCAATTATTTATATTAGTACCAAATTGACTATAAAGAGCAAATACCAATCTTTCAAAACCTATCCCTATACAACCTGAAAAAATTAATTTTTTTCCATTTTGTATGCTTAACGCTTTTGAAAAAGTATTATAGTGATAATTTATCGATCCTATTGCGATCTTTTTTTTCAAAAAAGGTATATCAGCTAAAATTTCGTATTTTAAATCCATAGCATCCTGAAATATTTTTTTTTTTATATTTGAGATAAAAAAAGGATCATTCGCAACTTCAATTGAACAATTTAGATTAGTCTTTTTGAGAAATACTATTAAAGAATTGATTAGTTTTTTTCTTGTGTTTAAAACAAATTTTTCACTTCCGAGAAACATAATGTCTCTTACTGAAAAGCAAGTAATTCTATCTAAGTTATTTTTTGAAGAATATTCATCTCTAAAAACTTTATTATAAGTAGTAAAAATTGTATTTTTAAATTTTTTTTTATTTCTTAAAGCGTAATAACAATTGTTGCAAACAGCGGGCTGCAGACCAAATTTTGCATTCTCAAAGTTCTTGCGTAAACTTATGTTGCTGAAATTTTTGTTTTTTCCATAATTTTTCCTAAACTTTCTGTAATCTTGATGTGTTTTTTTTAATCCTCCTACCATAAGCACGTGTTGTGGAAAATCATCAAAATAATTTATTTTTTTAAATAGATCCAAAGGCCACAGAGAGGGTGTCTCTTGATCTTCAGCTTTGTATTTTTTTATAGCCAAATTATAAAAAAAAATATTTAATCTTCTAAAAATTTTTAAAAAATTACCTTGAAAAATAAATAATCCTTTATCTAGCATTAACACTTCTCTTTTTTTCTTTAAATCAAGAAGAGGGTCTTTTTTAAAATTTTTTTTTGAATTATTATTAGAAAATATTACTTTTTCTTTTTTAAAATTATTAACTTCAATAATTTTTTTTATAATTTTCTTTGATTGATTAACATTTGAATTCCTATTCGAAAAAATTTTATTTTTCTTGAAAATCAAACTCACTTCAGGAAAACTATTTTTGATAGTCTCCTTGATAAAGATTGCTTCCTTTTTTTTAAAATTTTTTTCGTGTTTGTAAATAATTTTCATCGTCTTTACCTTTTGGATAAAAATTCTATAAAATATCCATTTTTGTAAAAAAACATGGTATTTAACTTACCACCAAAGCAAGTTATATCGACTTTAAAAGACCCTACAAAAATATAACCTTTTTTCTTTAATAGTCTATTCTTAATTCGTTCTAAATTTTTTGTATAAAAACCAAAATGATGAATTGATACACCTTTTTTTCTAAAAAAATTATGAACAGTAGATTTTCTATTTAATGGTACGACAAATTCAATCCAAATTTTTCTTTGATTACAATACCCTATAAATAATCTGTTATTTTGAAATTTATCTTTATAAGAAAAAATTTTTTTAAATTTAAATTGAAATTTTTTAATATCCTTCTTTTTTGCAACTATACCTAAATGATGTATTTTCACTTTTAAATTTTTATCAAAGTGTTATATTTTTCAAATTTCTTCAAAACTTTCTTGGAGGAAAGATTGATTTTTCTTTTACTTTTTTTTTCTATCATTGCAGCTAAAGTAAATACATCTAAAGAGTCTATAATTCCTGATTTCAACAAATTTAATTTGCTTAAATTTTTAAAAATTTTTTTTCCCTCTTTTTTAGACAAAAAATTATCGACAATAATCTTTACAGAATTTTTTTTATTATTTGGCATAATAAGAATAAATTCAAACTACTTAATTTGTTGTTTTTTTCAATTAAAAAAATTGCTACACTATTAATTAATATGATAAAAAAATTACTAATAAGTGTAATTCTTTTAATTTCTTTAATTTATTTTGGTACAAGTTTCCTAATTGGAAAAGAAAGATTATTAAATTTTAAAGAGCTTATAACTCAAGAAAATAGAACACTGATAAAAAAAATTTTTTTTCCTTATAAATTTATTTCTCAACTTGAAAATAGAATTGAGGGTTATGAAATAGAACTAAAAGATTTAAAATACGATTTGACTACAAATAGAGAATATGAATTCAAAACTAAAAACGCAGATGTTTATTTTGACAAAAGAGAAAAAATTATTTTAGATAACTCTCTTAGCTTAAGAAAATATAAGATTCTCGAAGGTTTCCATCACGGCATTCATCCTAAATCATCTGGAACTGGATATATCCAATTTTATAACAACAATTTTTTTATAGTCTCTGCAACAGGAGTATTAGCCTATGGCAAAGTCAGCGACGAAAGCTTCACTTTAAAACAAATAAAAACTAACTTGGAAAGTTTTTTAAGTTCAAAAACTGTGAAAAAGGACGGCTGGTTTACTATTAGAGATTTATATATTGATGATAATAAAATTTACATTTCTTTCAATAACGAGCTTAAGGAAGATTGCTGGAACACTGGTATTGTTTATAGCAATTTGAATACAGAGGAAATGAAATTTGAAAAATTATTTATATCTGATGAATGTATTGTATTTAATGAAAAAAGAGATAAAAAAATAAAAGAGTTTAATGCAAATCAATCTGGAGGCAGAATAACTTCAATTAACAGTAAAGAAATTTTATTTACAATTGGAGATTATAGATCAAGAGACCTAGTTCAAGATACTAATAGCATTTTTGGAAAAATTCATAAGATGAATATTGAGAATAAACAAGCTGAAATTTTTTCAATTGGCCACAGAAACCCGCAAGGTTTATTATTCGATAAAGAAAATAATCTCGTATTAAGCACCGAACATGGTCCTAAAGGTGGAGACGAAATTAACTTGATTAAATTAAACAACGATAAAATCCCAAATTATGGTTGGCCTATAGCATCCTATGGCGAACATTATGGCGGAAGAAGTAAAAAAAATAAAGAAAAGTACGAAAAATACCCTTTATTGAAATCACATAAAGACAATGGTTTCATTGAACCTTTAAAATCTTTTCAACCATCAATAGGAATTTCACAGATAACTCATTTAGGTGAAAAAAAATATGTTGTATCCTCAATGATTGCTAAATCAATTTATTTTTTTGATTTAAATGAAAAAAACGAGATAAATGAAATCGCTAAAGTTAATGTAGGGGAAAGAGTTAGAGATATAACTTTCTATGACGGTAAACTATACTTGCTGTTAGAAAACTCAGCATCTCTAGGAGTTATCGAAGTCAGCTAATCTTTAATTAATACTTTTTTTAAAATATTCTTTTGTTTTTATAAATTTGTATAAAGTTTCAATTAGAACAGAAAATATTAATGTAGAAATAATTGTATATCCAAAAAATGGAATAGCCATCACATACGACTGAAGTAGACCTTGAAGAGTATTTTCATACATGCTTCCAGTCAGCCACACTCCATAATTTGTCACTACATAAAATATAAAAGCCCCAGTAAGTGATCCACTTATTCTTTTTAATAAATTTGCTGTGAATAATTTTGAGATAAGTCCTATAAGAATTACACTTCCCCAGGTAAATACTACACTATTGTGAAAACCAATAAATAAATCTGTAATAAAAAAACTAGCTAATAATACAGGCAAGTATTTAATCCCAAAAATTGCAGGTATGTAAAAACTTAATGCTATAAGACTGGTAAAGTTTGGAGGGTGAGGAATAAACCTACTGATTGCTAAAGCTAAAAATATTCCAAGGCAAATATTAACTTTTTTCATTAAATAATTATTATTAATATTTATGCCTAAATGACAAGCCTAATCTTCTACCTTCTTGATTATAAGTGTCAGGTCTTTGATATTTCTCATCAGTTAAATTGAAGATGTTTAAAGACCATAAATTACCACTAATATCTTTTGAAAAATTCAAGTTCATTATGTCAGAACTATCTACTTTGGCTCGAACTGAACCATTTTTCCAATCTTCTACTTTACCTACATGTCGATAGTCATAGTTTAAATTAAATTCTCCTAAATAACTAGAGACCATACTTTTAGAGTATTTTATACCGAATTGTTTTTCAGGCCTTCTTAACTGAGGTCTACCGCTTCCTTCACGACTTTTAGAAAAAACGCTTGATAGTGTTAATTTTTGGTTTTTATTGTCAAAAGTAATGCTGCTTTCCAGGCCCTCTTGATCTATATCAATAAGCTCATTGTATCCACCAGAAGAATTACTTCGGTTCAATACATCTGATACTGACCCTTTGTAAGCTGATGTTTTAAAAATAAAATTATCTAAAAAATCGTATTTAATAGAAAATTCTCTTGTTAAACTTTTTTCAGGTTTAGTTGTGTTCATAGATTTAAAATTGCCGTCATTACTGCTCCCATGTAAAACATATAAATCAGGGTATCTAAGTCCAGTTGACTCGGACAAACTTAAAGTTAAGTTATTTATGAATTTTGTTAAGTTTAATCTATAAGTTAAATTTTCTTCACTATACTTGTGGCTATCGCCTCTTAGATGGGCAGATAAAATAGTTGTATCATTTAATGAATAACCTAAATTAGAGTATAATCCAATATTATCAGAATGACCCCTTGCTGATGACCCCCAGTTCCCTTTAATTTGAAAATCTCCTTTATTGTAATTGTAGTCACTTCCAAAACCTAGAGAAATTTTATCAGACACACTTAGTTTACGCTCTCCTTTTAGTTTGATAGATTGAGAGTAATATTTATTTTTAACAGCCGTATCATAATATCTATCATGAACATGGATATGAGCTGTTAACTTATCTTCTTTTTTATCTTTTTTTGTTTCCAAATTAGATTGCAGAGCGTACATGATGTTGTCTGCATTAGCATTTGCATCATCCCAACTATCATAACCACTATCTGTTTTACGTGCATATCCAGTTAATTTAAGCTTACGATTATCATTTATGAATTTCATTGAGTTATAATTTAACGATAAGTTTTTTGTTCCATCTAAATCTTTAAATGTATTTTGTGAACTTAATTCCTCTATTTGGCTTGATCCTATTTGTAAATTATGGTGCCAATTGCTATCAGTTATATAAGTATAATTCCCACTTATTGAGTTGGTTCTGCTATTAGAACCGCTTAAAGAAATTGAGTTTTGATAATTTATATCAGTTACAAAATTAATTGCTCCCCCAATAGCTGCTGGACCGAATATCGCTCCGCTAGCACCCTTATATATTTCTATTTGTTGAAGGCCTTGCAAAAAATCGTATCCAAAATCAAACATTGCTTTTGGTGAGCTTTGATCATTAATTGGAATTCCATTTAACAAAACTAATGTGTGATTGGAATTAGTACCTCTCATAAATATAGATGTTTTTTGACCCCTAGGCCCATCGCTGTAAACATCAAGACCCACAACTTGTTCTAAAACCCCTCTCACATCTTTATAATCTGAATCAATCATTTGTTTTTTTGTAATAACAGTCTTGCCTAGAGCTTTTTCATTTAACTCTGATGTATTTGGTGCGGAAAATATCGTTAAGCATGGATTTCCTAATTTATTCATCCATTCACAATTTTCTAAATCTTTACTTTCAGCATGAAAATAACAAGTAAAAAATATAAGTATGATTTTTATGATGTATTTCATAACGGTCTTTATTTTTTTTCTAAAGTTATAAATAACTTTTGTTTAAAATTTAGTGCCGTTGTTAATTTTTCATTGTAGAACTAGACTTTTCCTGGCCTTTATTCGACAGCGGACTTTACTGGATGGAGCTCCGACTTTACGGTTGCAGGTACAGCCAATGAATTTCACACTGATTTCCCATCATGCATTTCAGTAATAATTGATATATAACTTTCTTGTTGATAGAGATCAATATTAAAATAATATAGTAAGACACTTTAAAATTATGCTAAATCACGCTTTAAATAAAATTAATAAGAGTAAACTAAATTTAAAACCTTTTCCTTATTTCGTAGTTGATAATTTAATTCCAAGTAAAGATTTAAAAAAAATCAATAAAATTTTACCAAGTTTTAGAGATATTCAGGAAAATGATATTTATTTTCAAAGTTCTTCAAAAACTAAAAAAACCTTATTACCTAGTTCAAAACGCTATAAGATATTAACTAAAGACAAAAATTTTAAAAAAATAAATTTACTTTTTAAACAGCTAAAACCAGCAATAATTAAAAAATTTAGAAAAAGTATTGAAGAGCATGTAATAAAAAAATTTCAAAAGTCACAGTTGTCTTATCACTCTACTTACTCAGTAATGAGAAAAGGTTATGTTAAAAGTGCCCATTTAGATAGAAGAGATCATCTCTTACATGTTCTTTATTATCCAAGTTCAGACAGCGCTAAAGGTGGAAATATTAAAATTATGAAAATGAAAGAAAAAAAGAAAAAAAAAATATACGATATTTTTCCAGATAAAAAAGATTTAGGATTATTTAAATCTTATAAAGTTAAGGACAATTTTTGTTTATTTACTTTAAACGTACCGTGGTCTTACCATGCGGTAACAAAGTATAATGGAAACAAAGATAGAAAATATTTTTACGTTGTATTTGATTTTCCTTCAAAATCTGTTGGTACAAAATTAAAAAATAGAAAAAAAGGAAATAATCAAAATGAATTTTGGAAGTCAAAAGTTTCTGTAGTTTCAGCTAATCGTAAAAGAAAATTTTTTTCTGAATAAAAAATTATGAAAAAAATTATTATTTCTTTAAAAAGGTTAAAAAAATTAGGTGCTGTTGCTGTCAAACAATCTTTAGAAGACGAAGGTGTTAGTTATGACGATTTAACTGTAATGAAAAAAATTACGAAAAAAGCTAAATTGCAGTTAAATGTAAAAATTGGTGGATGTGAAGCAAAAAATGATATCTATTTTTGTGAGTGGCTTAAAGTAAACAGTCTGGTAGCACCAATGGTTGAGTCTTCATACGCTTTAAGAAAATTTTTACAAACTATTTCAAGAGAAAATAAACAAGATCTTTACGTGAACCTTGAAAGCATTCAAGCTTTTCAAAATATCAATAAAATTTTAAACCAACCGAATATTAGAAGATTGAAAGGAGTCGTGATTGGTAGATCAGATTTGGCAGGCTCTCTTAACCTTGAAAAAAAAGAAGTAGACTCAAAAAGAATATTTAACCTTGTTATTAAGGTACTCAAAAAGATAAAAAAAAAAAATTTAATAGTAAAAATGGGAGGATCATTAACTTCAAAATCAAAACATTTTGTCAGAAAATTATTTGAAAAAAAACTAATTGATAGAGTTGAAACCAGAAACATTGAATTAAAGTTGAGTTGGAAAGTTTTAAAAAATTTTGAAGAAATAATTTCTTCGATATTTAAATTTGAATTAGAGTGGCTTAAACATAAACAAATTCTTCAAAAAAAAAGAAGAATAAAATTAAAAAACGATAATTCTGAAAGAATTAAAATTTTAAAAAAAAGATTTAGCCACTAACACAACTAATGAAGCAAAATATTACAGCAATTATTCCGGTAAGAAAAAATTCAAAAAGACTTAAAAATAAAAATTTTATCAATTTTTTTAATCAGAAGTCTCTACTTGAAATCAAAATAGAACAATTGAAAAAAATAAAATATATAGATAGAATAGTTGTAAGTTCTGACAGTCTTAAGGCGCAAAAGATTGCAAAAAGGCATAAAGTATTGTTTCATAAAAGAAAAAAATTTTACGCGAGCTCCAAGTGCTCTGGAAGTAATTTTTTCAAAAATCTTGCTGAGCATATAAATGGAGATTATCTAGTTTATTGTCCCTGCACCTCACCGATTATAAAAATGAAAACATATAACTTATTTTTCAGAAAATTTTTTCGATTGAGATTTAAACATGATAGTTTTAACACTGTTACAAAACTCAAAACTTTTATTTGGAAGGACAAAAAACCAGTTAATTACACTTTAGCTGATGCTCCTAATTCTCAAGATTTGCCGGAAAATTTTTACTATCTAAATTTTGGGATTAACATTATTAAGAGAGAAAAAATGATTAAATTTAAGAATATAGTTGGGAAAAAACCAAAATTTATAGTTTTAGACAAATACGAAAGCACTGATATTAATGATAAATTTGATTTTGAAAATGCTAGGCTTTTATACAAAAAATCGATGAAAATAAATTAAATAAATATATTTTGCTTTAAAATTACTATTGACAGTTCAATAGTTGAACATTATTGTTCAATAATTGAACTATGAAAAATAATTTTAAACAAGATGAATTTGATGTTTTAAGAAAAATTCATAAATCTCCTGACTTTTCACAAAGAGATTTAGCATCAGAACTAGGCTTTAGTTTGGGCAAGCTTAATTATTGCTTACAAGAGCTCAAAAAAAAAGGTTTAGTTAAGATTAGAAACTTTCAAAAGAAAAAAGAGAAAATTTCTCACCTAAAATACATTTTAACGCCCAAAGGTGTTTCATTTAGAACCAAATTAACAATCGATTTTATGAAAAAAAAATTTGAAGAATATGAGCAACTAAAAAAGGAGCTTAAAGAAAATGTGGATAATAGCTAAAATTAATAATCAGTCTTTTGAACTTTTTAAGTCTGAAATAATGAAAAAATTGATTAATATTGAAATATATAGGCCTACATTTTTAAAAGAAGTAAATATTAAAAACAAAGTAGTTTTAAAAAAAGAAAATCTTTTTCAAGATTATATTTTTTGCTATCACGAGAATTTCGGTAAAAAAAATATTTTAAATAATCTTAAATTTACTAAAGGTCTTAAATATTTTTTGAATAATTGTAATTTTAATCAAAAAGATATTTTGAAAACAATTCTATTTTGTAAGAAAAATGAGGGTGATAACGGTTTAATTAAAAACAAATTTATTTTAGAAATGAAAGAAAAAAGAATAAAGTTTTTATTTGGACCGCTAAGAAATTTAATATTTGATCTTGAAAAAATTCACTCAAAACATTTTCAATTTAAAATTGGAAATTTAAGAGCCAGTACTAAGTTTTAAAGATCAAAATTAATAATCTAGTTATATCTAGATTTTGATATGAATGATTTAATTGTAAAATTTACTTTTGCAAAGTGCGGAGCATTGGTTAAGGCTCATTATGCTTATTAAACTTTTATTTTCTACAAAAATATTATTTTCTAAAAAAGAAATAATTAATTTTATTTTTATTTTTGCTTTATTAATTTTTTGTGTAATTGCAGAATTGTTAAGCATAAGTTTTTTAATACCTGTTGTTTATACAATGGTAGAACCACAATCTTCTGCGAGTATACCTTTCCTTGAAAAATTTAGAATTTTTTTTGGAGAGGACTCATTTTTTTTAAAAAATATAATTATTAACTTTTTTTTAATATATATTTTAAAAAATATTCTATTAATTTATTTCTATAAAAAAGTATCAAAATTTTCTGAATATTTAAGACTCAATCTTTCCTCTAAACTTTTCAATTATTATTTACAAATTTCATACATTGAATTTATTAAAAAAAATAGCGCGCTAATGCTTCGAAATATTTTTGATGAGGTAATTGCAATAAGTGTTTTTATTACTTCTTTTTTAAATTTAATTGTTGAAATTTTAATTTTTTTAGTGATTTTGATAGTTTTATTTCATTTTAATTATGAAATAACTTTATATTCATTGTCGACTATACTTTTCTTATTAGGCTGTTTTTTTTTCATCTTGAGAAATAAACTAAAAATTTGGGGAGAAAACAAAAAAAATTTTACTGGCAAATTTTTAAAAACTTCTCTTCAATCATTTAATTCGATAAAAGAACTTAAAATTTATAATAAAGAAAAATTTTTTTCAGATAATTATTTTTCAGATAAGTCAAAAGCAGTAGACTCAGCTTATTTACATAGATTTACATCAATTTTACCTAGATATGTTTTTGAAATTTTTATAATCATAATATTCTCACTAATATTTCTAATAACTAATCTTAAATTTAATAGTTCAGAACTTATAATTTTAGCTGGAGTTTATGGCTACTCTTTTTACAGATTATTACCGACAGCTAATAAAATTTTTCTTAATTACTCAAATATGAAATTCAGGTCACCTTCTGTTAAAAATATTTTAGAAGAGTTTAAAAATGCTAGATCTAGTGAACTTTCAGAAAAATTTTTAAAGAAAAAAACTAAATTAAATATTAATAGATTTGAAAAAATGGAAATTAGAAATTTAAACTTTAATTATAAAAAAAATGTGAAAATCTTAACAAATATCAATTTTGAAATTATGAAAAATGAAATTATTGGGATTTATGGAGAAAGCGGGTCAGGAAAAACAACCTTGATTAATATAATTCTAGGACTTCTGAAGCCAATTAATGGACAAATAATATACAATAATAACTTAGAATTTTTGTCAGACAAACACTCAGTTTCTGAAATTACTAGTTGTGTATTTCAATCTGTTGAATTATGGGACGCAACTATTAAAGAAAATATAGCTTTAGGAATTAACGATAATCAAATAAATAATAAAATTTTGAAGAACGTGATTAAACAATCAAAACTTGAAAAATTTGTAAACAGTTTAGAAAATGGAATTAATACTAGAGTGGGTGACAAAGGAGTGAATTTATCTGGTGGACAAAAGCAAAGAATTGGTTTAGCAAGAGCTTTATATTTTCAACCAAAATTACTGATTTTAGACGAGGCAACAAATTCCTTAGATAAAGAAACTGAAAACGAGATAATGATGGATATCATAGATTTGGCAAAAAAAGACCTATCTATAATATTGATTTCTCACGATCTTAAACTTTTAGAAAATTATTGTAATAAAATTTACCAACTTTCTAATAATAAATTAATCCTTAAAAAAAACTGACATGAGAAATAATAGAAAATTAATTCCATTCTCTAATCCTTTAATCAATTATTATGACAGCTTAAAAAATATAAAAAAAGCTTTAATAAAAGACTATCCCAACGAAGGTGCGTTAAGTAAAAAATTTGAAATTGAAATTTCAAAAAAATTAAAATCAAAATATGTGATCTGCTGTACCAGCGGTACATCAGCTCTTTACTTGGCACTAAGATCGTTAGGAATTGGTGCAGGAGATGAGGTATTAGTTCCGAATATTACTTTTCCAGCTACTGCTAACTCTGTACTAATGACCGGAGCAAAACCAGTTTTAGTTGACGTAAGACAAAGCGATTTATTAATTGATCCAAAAAATTTAAAAGCGCAAATTACGAAAAAAACTAAAGCAATTATACCTGTTCATATTTCCGGTAGGGGAACAAATATTTTTGAGTTAAAAAAATTGACAAAAAAATATGGAATTTTTTTAATAGAGGATTCCGCAGAAGCTTTATTTTCAGGCCATAAAGAAAGATTTTATGGTACAATAGGAGACTTAGGATGCTTTTCTTTAGCTCCAAATAAAATTGTAACAACTGGGCAAGGAGGCATCATCTGTACTAACAGTTCTAATCTAAATAAAAAAATTAGGCTTTTAAAAGACCAAGGAAGATCAACAAAAATTCTAGGAGGAGATGACTACTATAATAAAGAGGGATATAATTTTAAATTTACAGACTTACAAGCTGGCTTGGGATTATCTCAGCTGAAAAACATAGACTTTAGAATTAAGAAGTTGAAACAAATTTACAATTTTTATTACGATAATCTCAAACAAACAGAAAATTTCAAAATTTTTGATTTCAAATCTAAAGAATTAGCACTCTGGACAGATATTTATTGTGTTAAAAGAGATAAATTATTCAATTATCTTTTAGACAAAAAAATTGTATGTAGAAAATTTTGGCTACCATTAAGCTTTTCAAAAGATCATATAAAAAAAAATAGTCTAAAAATATCTTGTTCGATATATAAAAAGTTACTCTGGCTTCCCTCTGCATTAGAGATGGATACAAAACAACTAAAGAGAATTGCCAAAGAAATAAATTTATTTAATAAGAAGTATAATTAAAATGAAAAAAATACTTATTATAGGAGGAGCAGGATATATTGGAAGAGTATTGATAAATAAACTTAGCAAATCTAATTATAAAGTTTATAGCTTTGATAATTACATTTATAAACAGGAAAAACCCCAAAGTTCTAAAAACATTCATTTTATCAAAGGTGATATGACTAATACAAAAGATATTGAAAAACTTAAGAAGTTAGAATTTGATTGCATAGTTTTATTAGCTGGACTGGTCGGAGACCCAATAACAAAAAAATATCCTCAACTCTCAAAAAGGATTAATATAAAAGGGGTAAAAAATATTATAAATTTTTATTATCGTTCAGATGCGAAAAAACTTGTCTTCGTATCTACTTGCTCAAACTATGGAATAGTTAATAAAAAAATTCTTGCAAACGAAAAATATAAATTAAATCCACAATCTTTTTATGCAAAACAGAAAGTAGATATTGAAAAATTTCTAATCAAAAGAAAAAATTTTAAAAAACCCTACGTAATTTTAAGATTTGCAACAGCTTTTGGATTTAGTCCAAGAATGAGATATGATTTAACTATTAATGAGTTTTTTAGAGACATGATTAAAGATAAACAATTAACAATTTATGATAGCGAAACATTCAGACCTTACTGTGATATAGAAGATTTTGCAAAAGTAATTGATCTAATTATCAAAAACAAAGACAAGAGATCTCTTAATCAAATTTATAATGTAGGCAGTAACAAAAATAATTTTTCCAAAAAAAAAATTGTAAAACAACTTCTTAATTTTTTCAAAAAAGAGAGTATTCATATTGAATATCTGAATAAAAGTGTAGATCCAAGAAACTATAAAGTAGATTTTAAAAAGATTAATAAAAATTTTAAAATTAATTTTACTCCATTTAATGTTAGTTTAAATAAAACTTATAATTCTATTTTAAAACATACAAAAAAAAATAACGAAAAAAATAGATTTGGAAATTTTAAAATAAAAAATCAAAGTAAATGAATATTTTATCCATACAAGAAGGTCATACTTCAACAGCAAGTTTGTCAATAGATGACAAAATAGTTGCATGCGCTAGTGAAGAGAGATTTTTAAGAAAAAAAAATTGGGAAGGATACCCAAGAAACGCAATTAATTTTTTGTTGAAAAAATATCCTGTTAAAATTGATAAAGTAATTCTTGCTGGTCTTTATGCTCCAGCTCTTTCTTTGCTTGGAAGAGAACACAATTTTTCTATGGAACATCACATTAGACAGCAGAGAGAACATTTTTATCCTATATTTTATAAAAAAAAGAATCCTCACAAAACACAAAAAAAATTTTTTGATAAATTAATAAAAGAATTCAAGATAAAACAATCAGATAGCCAATATTTATTTAAAAAAAAGTATATTTATACATGTAATCCTTGGATAGATTTAAAAACATTTAAAAAAATTAGAACTCAAACTTTATGTGAACATTTAAATATTTCTGAAAGTTGTATAGAGGTAATTGACCATCATAGGGGCCATATATATTACGCATATTTTGCTAGCCCATTTAGAAAAAAAAAGTGTTTGATAGTTACTGCTGATGGAGATGGAGACTACGGTATAAACATTACTTATAGTATTGCAAATAAAGACATAATTAGAGAAATTTATAGAAAACCTAATCAACCTGTGGCAAAAATTTGGAGATATTTTACAACTATGCTTGGAATGAAGCCCCAACAGCATGAATATAAAGTAATGGGTTTAGCTCCTTATGCTAATGAGCATATAACAAGCAAAGTTTATAATGAATTAAATAATCATTATGGCGTAAAAGGTATAAATTTTTATACAAAAAAAAAGCCTAAAGATCTTTATTTTCATTTCAAGGAAAAATTTGAAGGTATTAGATTTGATGGATTAGCAGGCGGCCTCCAATTATGGACTGAAGAAATAACAAAAAAATGGTTTAAGAACGTAATAAGAAAAACCGGTGTTAACAGAGTTGTTTTTTCAGGTGGTCTAGCAATGAACATTAAAGTTAATAAGATTTTAAGCGAAATGAAAGAAATAAAAGAATTTTATGTAGCCGCAACCGGAGGCGACGAATCTTTGCCAATAGGAGGTTGTTATTATGGTATATCAAAAAAAATAACTCCGAAACCACTAAATAATATCTATCTTGGTCCAGACTTTTCTACTGAAGAAATATTAAAAACCTTAAAATCTTACAAATCAAAAAGGAAGCTAAGATACAAAAAAATAAATTCAAAATCAGTCGCAAAGCTTTTATTCGAGGATAAGATCATCGCAAGATTTTCTGGAAGGATGGAATTTGGAGCTAGAGCTCTTGGAAACAGAAGCATACTGGCTAATCCATCTAAGTTTAATTTGATAAAAAAAATAAATGATCAAATCAAAATGCGAGATTTTTGGATGCCCTTCACCCCGATAGTTTTAAGAGAAAAATCATCAAAGTATATTATTAATCCAAAAAATATCGATTGCCCTCATATGACAGTAGCATTTGATACAACTAAACTTGGTCAAAAACATTTTAAAGCTGCGATCCACCCATATGATTATACGATGAGACCACAACTTTTACGAAAGGGTGATAACAAAAATTTACACAATCTAATCAAAGAATTTGAAAAACTGTCTGGAATTTCAGGATTGCTAAATACATCTTTCAATCTTCATGGTTATCCTATAGTTTGTAATCCTATAGACGCAATTAAAACTTTCTTAAATTCAGATCTTGATTATTTATATTTTAACGATGAGTACCTAGTATATAGATAATGGAAGTTGTATATTGAAATTATTTAAAAAAATTATTATGAACAATATAAACTAAATGTCATTTATTAGAAAAATTAAAAAAAGAGGAAGACCCTATATTATTTCTGAGATCGGATCTAACCACAACGGAAATATGTCACTCTGTAAAAAACAAATTTTGCAGTCAAAAAAGGCCGGAGCAGATGCTGTTAAATTTCAAATGTTTACGTCATCAGGTTTGTTTTCTTCAGCTGCATTTTCAAGTAAAGGTTTAAAAAAAAAAGATGTAGATAAATTTTCATTAAATATAGTTAAATTAAAAGAGATCCATAAATATTGCAAAAAAATAAAGATTGATTTTGGAGTAACGCCTTTATCAATTAATGAAGCAAAACTTCTTGATAAAAATATTAATCTCGATTTTTTTAAAGTAGCATCAGCTGATTGTAACTTTTATGAACTAATCAAATTTTTAGGTAATACGAAAAAACCTACAATTGTTTCAACTGGTCTAAGTTCATATGATGAAATTAAAAAAGCTGTTAAAACATTTAAAAAGACCAAAAACAAAAAATTAGTTATTATGCATTGTACTTCAAATTACCCACCAGAGAATAAGAATATAAACCTTAAAAGGATTGGTGAGTTGAATAGAATTTTCAATTATCCAATTGGTTTCTCTGATCACAGCAAGGGAATAGAAATGTCGCTAGCTTCAATAGCTTTTGGCGCATGTGTTATAGAAAAACATTATACAAGTAATAAGAAACTAGCAGGCTGGGATCATCATATGTCTATTAATTTTAATGAGCTAAAAGATCTTGTGAGCTTTTCAAGAAATATTTATGAGTCACTAGGTTCTAAAAAAATATATAGAGTTGAAAAAAAGAACATGCTTTTAGCCTTCAGAAGGAGCATTGTAGCTTCTACAAATATTAAAAAAGGACAGAGAATTAGGAAAGAACATTTAGATTTTAAAAGACCTGGAAGCGGATTATCGCCCGACATGTCAAACGCTATAATTGGAAGAAAAGCGAAAAAAAACATTTCTCACGATGAAATTTTAAAAACATCTTTTTTTAAATAAAAAAATGATTGCGTTTATACCCGCAAGAGGTGGAAGCAAAGAGCTTAAGAACAAAAATATTAAAATTTTTGCTGGTAAACCATTGATTGCTCACACGATAACTGAGGCTTTAAATTCAAAATTAATTTCAAAGGTTTTAGTTTTGACAGACTCACAAAAAATAGCAGAAATAAGTAAAAAATATGGCGCTACTGTTCCGTTTCTTAGACCAAAATATTTAGCTAAAGACAATTCTAATGTAGTAGATACTTACTTGTATTTTCTTAAAAAAATGAAATTAAATAAAAATTATGAAAATTTTATCGTTCTTCAACCAACAAGTCCAATCAGGACAAGAAAAGAAATAGATAAAGCTATTAAATTTTTTACAAAAAATAAAGCAACTTCACTTGTGAGTGTTTGCAAAAATAAGTTTCCTTTAAATTGGGCCAAATCAATCAAAACTGTGAAAGGTTTAAATTATATAAAAAATTTGTCTAAAAATAATAATTTAAACAGACAATCCTATAAAGATGTATATGTCCCTAATGGAAATATTTATATTATAAATATAAATAAATTTCTGAAATATAAAACATATTATTTTAATAATACTCTTGCTTTTATCATGAATGAAAAATATTCAATTTATTATAATGACATAGATAATAAGTTTCATTTTTACTTATCAGAGATAATTTTCAAAAACAAAAAACTTTAAATAAAATATGCAAAAAAACATCTTAAATTACACTATCGGAAAAAATACCACGATAAGAGATGCCATTAAACATATGGATAAATACTTGAATAAGATTTGTGTATGTTTAGATAATAATAAAAAAGTTAGTGGAATATTTAGTGAAGGGGATTTCAGAAAAGCAGTATACAAAGGCATAAATCTTAATAGTAAAGTAAGTGAAATTTTAAATAAAAAATTTTACTTTGCAAATTCTCGTAAAGAACATAATAAAATTAAAAGTATTTTTGAGAAAAGTATTGTGACCTGTATTCCAATTCTAAAAAGAGGAGAATTGGTTGATATAGTTTTTAGAGAAGAAATAATTCTTAAAAATAATAATAAATTTAAAAAAATTCCAGTTATAATTATGGCAGGTGGAAAAGGAACAAGACTAGAGCCATTCACCAAAATATTACCAAAACCCTTATTTCCATTAGGTGATGAGCCAATTATTACAAAAATTATGAAGCAATTTAAATATTGGGGGTTTGATAAATTTATAATTTCAATTTACGAAAAGTCTAAAATTATTAAAGCTTATCTTAAAGATTATAAAGGTTTAAATGTAAAATTTTTGGAGGAAAAAAAACCTATGGGCACCATAGGTTCATTAAAATTGCTTAAAAAATTTAAAGGTACTTTTATTGTAAGTAATTGCGATATTTTAATAAAATCAAATTTTAATGATATCTTAAAGTTCCATAAGGAAAAAAAAAATGACTTCACGATTATAGGATCTCTAAGACATTATGAAATACCTTATGGAGTATGTGAATTAAATACTTCAGGAAAATTAAAGCAAATTATTGAAAAACCTAGTAATGATTATTTGGTTAATACAGGAGTTTACATAGCTGAAAGCAAAATCATAAAATTGATTGGTGAAAAAAATTACATTGACACAGACCAATTGATAACAAAATTGTTAAAAAAGAAATTTAAAGTAGGAGTCTTTCCTATTTCCTCAGATTCCTGGGAAGATTACGGACAATGGTCTGAGATTAGTAAAAATTCGAAAAATATTTAATAAAAACTAATGAAAAATATTTTGCTTCACGGATTTAATGAATTTTACTTTGATGCAGTCAGTTTATTGCAAAATAAATATGAGTGGAGACCAAAAGTTGCAATAGAAGCTATCAAAAATGAGAGTTTATATAAAAATCAATTTCCAAATTTAATGTTTCTTAAAATCGAAGATCTTAGAACTTACAAATTAAATAAATATTTATCTAAGATTAAAATTGATCCTCTTGATTTTGATGAATTGTCCAAACTAGATAGTTTTAGAGAAGCATATTTCTCAACTTTTGATGATACAACAGGACATAATTTTTCTTTTGAAGAAAGACGAAATATTTTTATGAAATTTTTAACTTTTTGGAAATCAATTATAAGTTTTCATAAAGTTAATTTAATAATATTCTTTCACTGGCCACATCGAAACGATTGTTTGTCCCTTTACTTACTGGTGAAGCATGTTTTAAAAATTGACGTTTTAATAATTGACTCGAATTTGACTGTAGGCTCAAAATATCAAACAGTTTTAACTGATTTAAACAATCTTCACCATCCTTTTATGAAAAAATATTTAAGTCAAAATCTGATTAAAAATAATCAAGAACCCTTAGATTATTTTAATCAAATGTTGGATAAGCAAAATATTAAAATTGATTTACAGTATACTCAAAAACTTTCTGAAGGAAATATTTATTTAAATTTTTTAAAAAATTTTTCTTTTTTATTTTTAAAAACACTCTTTACAGGGTCAGGCTTTAAAAAATTTTATTATAAAAAAAATTTTAAAAACCATTTAGATGATAGTTCTAGAGTTAATAAATTAGAATATGAATTTTATATACTAAATAAAAACATAAAAATTTTAAATAACAAAAAGTATTATAAAAAAATTTGCAAAAAAGCTGAGCTGAATGATAAATTTGTTTTTTTTGCTGCACCATTTCAACCAGAAACTAATACAGGATCTATTTTACTAAATAATTTTAGAGACACTTATGCAGTCTTGTTAATGTTATCTGAGGTAATACCAAACGATTGGAAAATATTTTACAAAGAACACCCCACTAGTTTTAAGACATTTAGAGGAAATAATTCTTTCCTTATCAAAAACATCGATTTTTATAAGAAACTTAAAAGTATTAAAAATTTAAAATTCATTGATCACGAGTTTGATTTAATACAATTAATCAAAAAATCTCAATGTGTTGCGACACAAGCAGGAACAACTGGTTTTGAGTCAATTGTTAATGGAAAACCAACACTGCTGTTTGGCAATTGTTGGTATCAGGGATGTAAAAGTGTATTTAATATAAAAACACTTGAAAATTTAAGAGACGCAATACAAAAAATTTGTAAGGGCTTCACTCCTGATAAACAAGATGTCCTAGATTATTTACATGCTGTTTGTGAGAGTAGTCAAAAAGATCTGACAACTTATAAATTTACTTTAACAGACTTAAAAAATAAAAATATTTTGAGTTCTAATTTACCAAGTCAAAATAAAAAACTGTCAGAATTTCTGTTCAAAAAGTATCATGAATATTATAATAACTAATTATTTAATTTTATGATTAACAATTATTATAATTTAGCTAAAAAAAAACTGTTTCCAATTAATAGAAGCATTACCGGGAGGGGTATAAGAAAAACCTTACAGATTTTAAAAGAAAATGAGAAAAATATAAAAATTAAAAGTTTTAAATCGGGTACTAAAGTTTTCGACTGGATTATACCACCAGAGTGGAATGTAACAAATGCATATGTATTAGATAAAAATAATAATAAAATAATCGACTTTAAAAATAATAATTTACACTTAGTTTCATATTCAGCGCCAATTAATAAGTTTATAGACAAAAAGACTTTACTTAATCATTTACATACATCTAAAAAGTTAAAAAATGCTATACCTTATGTAACATCTTATTATAAAAAATATTGGGGATTTTGTTGTACAGAAAATAAAAAAAAAGAGATAATAAAATTTTATGAAGACAGTGATAAATTTAAAGTTTATATAAATTCCTCTTTTAAAAAGAAAGGTAAGCTTGTATACGGTGAATGCACTTTAAAAGGCAGGTCAAGTCAAGAGATAATAATTTCGACATATGTTTGCCACCCTTCAATGGCTAACAACGAATTATCTGGTCCCATTGTATCCATGTCATTAATAAATTATTTTAAGGGCATTAATTTAAAAAAGACGCTAAAGTTTCTGTTTATACCGGAAACAATAGGTTCAATAAGTTATCTTTACAAAAATCTTCAAAACCTAAAAAAAAAATGTATTGGAGGCTACTTATTAACTTGTATAGGTGATGAGGGCAAACATTCATGTATGCTTTCTAGAAATTCTAACTCAATTTCAGATAAAAGTTTGCTAAAAGCTTATAAAAAACTTAATTTAAAATTTAAGACTTATTCTTATCTCGAAAGAGGTTCCGATGAAAGACAATATAATTATCCCGGTATAGATTTAGGTTTTTCATCAATTTTTAAATCTAAATATGGAAAATACAAACAGTATCATACATCCTTAGATGATTTTAAATTTGTTACTCTTAAGGGGGTTACAAGTGGATTTAAAGTGGCAAAAACAGCTATAAATATTTTACAAAATCAGATCATTCCAAAAAATAAATATCAATGTGAACCTAAATTATCGAAGTATAAATTATACAAAGATATTTCATCATATTCAGGTTTTACAAAAAAAAATTTACCAAGAAAAATATTAGACTTCTTAAATTACTGTGATGGAACTAATTCTGTCAAAGATATTTCCAAAATAACAAAATTAAGCAAAAAAGAATCCATTTCAATTTTTCAAATATTGAAGAAAAAAAAACTCATAACGTGCTGATTTTCAAACTGATCACTATTTACATAAGTAAAATAAATGTGTTAGATAAGATATATAATGAAAAGTAAACTCAAAATAGCTTTAGTCTACCCTCCTTATAGTGATACCGAAAGGCATGCTTTTTATTCTTTAGCCTATTTAATTGGAGGGCTTAAAAAAAGTTTTGCAAATGATAATAGTGTTGAGTTTAAATTATTTGATACTGTAGCCACTGGTATGAATTACGAAACTTTGGAAAAAGAAATATTGTTATACAAACCGAATATAGTAGGCATCTCTATTCCATTTACTGTAATGTTAAAACCTGCATTAAAATTAATTAAAAGTGTAAGAGAATATTTGCCAAATAGCTGGGTTGTTACTGGAGGAACACATGCAACGTTATGTTCGGAAGATTTATATAAAGTAGCAGACTATACAGTTTTAGGTGAAGGTGTTGAACCAATGACACAAATTATTGAATATTATAAGCAAGGTAAAAAAGGTTATAATATGAATGGCGTTGTTTACTCTAAAGATGGAAAAATGCAAAGGACTATCAGAGTTGACACTAAAAAAAGTAATGACGATAAAATGGGATCACCAGATTGGTCTGATTTAGATCTTGAGGAGTTTTTTATACCTCTTGCTTTTGATGATGAAAATTTAAAAAAAGGTTTTGGAATTTTTACAAGTAAAGGATGTCCTTATAATTGTAGTTACTGTAGTAATCAATTATTGTGGGATAGAAGAGTAATATATCGTGATTTACAAGAAGTTGCTGAAGAAATAAAATATTTTCAAAAAAAATATAAACTAAATAACTTTATTCTTGAAGATGATATTTTTACAATAAGAAAAGAACGTTTACATGAATTTTGTGAAATGTTAGTTAAACATAATCTTAAAATCAATTGGAGATTTCAAACAAGACCAAATATCATGCCTGATTTAGAAACATTAAAGAAAGCAAAAAATCATGGATGTAAAGTAGTTGGAATGGGTATTGAAGGTGGCAATGAAAAAATATTACAAATCAATCAAACAACATCAAAAAAAGATATAATTGCAGCCGTGGGAAGAGTAAAGGCCGCAGGATTAAAAGCATATGCAGGATTTATTATTGGTTTTCCTGAAGATACAATCGAAACTGTTTGGGATACAATTAGATTTCCGGATGAATTAAATATTGACTCACCAGGATTCCAGCTTATGGTGCCTTATCCTGCTACAGCAGTTCGAAAAAAAGCTGAGAAAGATGGAGGTATCTTAACTAACGATTATAACAAATACTCAACTTATGACGTTGTCTACTGCGCTCCTGGATTAAGAGGATATGATTTGAAAGAAATAAGAAAATTTGCTTATAGATATTTTCATACAAGAACTGAGGAAAGATTAGAAAAGTTTTTAAGGAGATATCATAAATCCCCAGATTATGAATCTGTAAAAGAAGTTTATACAGAAGCTTTTAAGAATAAAGAAAGATACAACTTTGATTACTTAAAATCATTAATTTATTTAAAAGATAAAACTTTATCAAAAAATATAACAACCTCAAAAAGACTTCCGCTATAAAAATGAAATCTAATACTAAAATAAAAGTAGCCTTAGTTTATCCCCCGTATAATAATGAAAATTACGCCTTTTTTTCATTAGCTTATTTAATGGGCGGTCTTAGAAAATCTTTCGAAAAAGATAAAAGTGTTGAGTTTAAACTTTTCGATGCCCCAGCAACTGGCATGAACTATGAAACTCTAGAAAAAGAAATATGTTTATACAAACCAGACATAGTAGGAATATCTATACCCTTTACTGTTATGCTTAAGCCTGCTTTACGACTGATCGAGAGTGTTAGAGAATATTTGCCAAAAAGTTGGGTTGTTACCGGAGGAACACATGCAACGTTATGTTCGGAAGATTTATATAAAGTTGCTGATTATACTGTTTTAGGTGAGGGAGTGGAGCCAATGACACAAATTATTCAATATTATAAGCAAGGTGAAAAAGGTTACAACATGAATGGTGTCGTTTACAATAAAGATGGAAAAATGCAAAGGACTATCAGAGTTGACACTAAAAAAATTAATACCGACAAGATGGGCTCGCCAGACTGGTCAGATTTAAATCTTGAAAATTTTTTAAGTCCAATATTTTTTGGAGAGAAGGAAAAAGGTTTCTCAATTTTTACAAGTAAAGGCTGCCCGTTTAACTGTAGCTACTGTAGTAATCAATTATTGTGGGATAGAAGAGTAATATATCGTGATTTACAAGAAGTTGCTGAAGAAATAAAATATTTTCAAAAAAAATATGATGTTCATAATTTTGTCTTAGAAGATGATGTTTTTACTGTGAGAGAAGAAAGATTACATCAGTTTTGTGATATGTTAGTTAAAAATAAAATCGACATTAAATGGATTTTTCAAACAAGACCAAATATTGTTCCTGACATTGAAGCCCTAATTAAAGCCAAAAATCACGGTTGTAGAGTTGTTAACATGGGGATTGAAGGAGGAAATGCCGAAATTTTAAAAATAAACCAAACAACTTCAAGAGAAATAATCATAGATTCAGTAAACAAAATACATAAAGCGGGCTTAAAGGTTTATGCAGGATTTATTATAGGATTTCCTGAAGACACAATTGAAACAGTTTGGGACACAATAAGGTTTCCGGATGAACTAAACATCGAGTCACCCGGTTTTCAACTGATGGTGCCTTACCCAGCTACAGCTGTGAGAAAAAAAGCTGAGAAAGATGGAGGAATTTTAACTAATGATTATAACAAATATTCAACTTATGACGTAGTTTACTGTCCACCTGGTTTACGAGGATATGACTTAAAAGAAATAAGGAAATTTGCATATAGATATTTCCATACAAGGACTGAGGAAAGATTAGAAAAATTTTTAAGCAGATATCATGGGACCAAAGATTACGAGGTCGTGAAGGAAGTTTATACAGAGTCTTTTAAAAATAGAGAAAATCTTAATCTTAATCATTTAAAATCTCTAATCTATCAAAAAAACAAAAGTAGATCAGAAGCTTTAACTATTTCTCAAAGATTACCAATCTAAATAAAGTTATAATTTTATAAATTATTATAATAATGCAATCAATTAAGTTAAATGTAAACTCAATAGTTACTGAGTCAGTCACATTAAAAAATAATTATACAGTGAAGCCTTTTGAGATTTATTCTTAAATAAATATTTTTATTAATGAAAAAAAAAACTCTTAAAAATATTAATAAAATTATTAAAAGTAATCCAAAATATAATATAAATCGTTTTTTAAGAAAAAATTCCAGTCTAAGTGAAGCAAATATTATTAAAATATCCTATGATTTACAGGCTGGTTCATATGTTAAGAGTTTTGACCGAGATTATTTAGACTTAGTCAAGATGTTAAAACCTGTAATTGAAATTTTAAAAAAAACAAAATTTAATTCTATTCTTGACTTTGGAACAGGTGAGCTAACATCCTTTTATTCAATTTTAAAAAATCTAAATATAAAAAATAAAAAAATACTTGCATGTGATTTATCAAAAAAAAGATTATCAGCAGGTATAAATAAATTTAAATTTTTTTTTAAAAATAAAAAAGTTAAATTTTTTGTAAATAATCCTTATAAATTACCATTTAAAAGAAATAGCATAGATATCATAACCACTTGTCATGCTTTAGAGCCAAATAAAGAAAAAGTAAAACTTATACTCGAAGAATTATTAAGAATATGCTCAAAGAAAATAATTTTAGTTGAACCAGACTATAACATTTCTAGCATCAAAGCTAAAAGAAGAATGAAATATCATAATTATGTGACAAATTTAGAAAAAGTAATAAAAAATTTAAAATGTAATTATAAAAAAATTAAAATACAGCATCAGTTAAACAAGTTAAATCCTTCAAGTGTTTTTGTTATTAATGTGACTAATGCGAAAAAAAACTGACTTTACTACTCTAAAATAATAAAATTAATTAAATTAAATTTTTTAGAGTGAAAATTTTTAACTTTTAAAAAAGTAATTTATACAATGGACTCTAAAAGAATTATTGCAAAAATAGATGTAAAAGATAATTATCTTGTTAAAGGTATTCATCTTGAAGGATTAAGAAAGATTGGAGATCCTTATAAATTTGCGGAAAAATATTATCTAGATGGTATAGATGAAATAATTTTTCACGATGTTACTGCCACGCTTTATGGCCACAACAATTTAAAAGAAATTATTACTAGATTAAGTAAAAATATTTTTATTCCTATTTTAGTTGGTGGAGGAATACGATCACCCAAGGATATCGAAGAACTTTTGAGTAACGGTGCCGATAGAGTAATGCTTAATTCAGCTGTAATTAAAGATGTGAATTTTTTAAAGGAATCCGCTTATAGATTTGGCTCAGCCAATCTAGCAGCAAATGTTGAGTATTCGATAATAGATGGAAAACCGATTATTTTTTATGAATATGGAAGGCAAAAAACCACTCTTAACTTTTTTGATTGGATAAAAAAACTTGAAGATTTTGGTGCTGGTGAAATAATATTTACTTCAATTGACCATGAAGGCAGTGGAAAAGGCTATGAACAATCAATACTTGAAAAAGTTTTAAAAACAATTCAAATACCAATTACACTTCATGGAGGTATATCAAAAGCAAGTCAATTACAAGTTGCCATTAAAAAATACCCCAAAGTTTCTGGACTATGTTTGTCTTCTTTACTTCACTATAACTACTTTCAGAATAATTTAAATAATAAAATTTTTGTTTCGTCTAAATGGGAGAAAAGTAACATAAAACAAATAAAGAAAAAATTATCTAAGACAATTAAAATAAGGCTTTAATGAAAAAGAAAATTGCAATAATTAAATTTCCTAATTCCAATATTCAAAGTGTTATTTCATCACTAAACTATTTGGGCTTTCAGCCCGAGATAATCCAAGATGGAAAAAAACTTAAAAATTACGGAAATTTAGTGATTCCTGGGGTTGGGGCCTTTAAAGCAGGAATGAATTTTTTAAAAGAAAAACAATTAGATAAAGAAATTTTAAAATTTGTTCTTTCTGGAAAAAACACTTTAGTAGTTTGCTTAGGTATGCAAATTCTTTTAGAGAGCAGCGAAGAATTTGGTATTACTAAAGGATTATCTCTTATAAAAGGAAAAGTAAAAAGATTTAATCAGGTTACAACCAATTTAGGATGGAAGCAGATATATTTACATAAAGATAAGTTTAAAAATAATTTTTTTTATTTTGTCCATAGTTATTACTGTGATTTGACCGAGAAAAATATTATACATTCTTACTCATTTAATAATAAATTTAAATTCTGCTCTAGCTATTTAAAAAATAATATACTTGGATGTCAATTTCACCCTGAAAAAAGTGGAAAAACTGGACTAAAACTTATTAAAAATTTTTTTGATGGTAAAAATATTAAGACGTTATAAATATAAAAAAATCAAATATTATAATAAATTAACTTTTCTAAAAGGAAATAAGAAGATTTTTATTGATTTAAAAAAATTAAGAAAAAAATATAAGATCCATGGAATAATTAAATTTTTAAAAAAAGATTTTAAAATGTTAAAAAAAAGTTTCTATCATTTTAACTTACAGTACTCAGGTCATATAAAAAAAAGAAATTATTTGTTACTAGAAATAAAAAAAAGAGGTTTTTTCAAAAAAAACAATCAAGAAAAAACCCCATTATATGCTACAAATAACTTATTAATTTATAAATGCTTTTATAAAGCAAATCATTTAATGTATGAAAATATCAATAATCGTTTTTTTCGCAAAAGTTTACCCTCAACTGGAACAAAAAAAAAATTATTTAATGAGATCAATATGAGGTATAAATATTTACTTGATAAATTCACAAAAGACCAAATTTTTAATGCTGGTGTTGCAGTAACTGGCTTAAAATTTATTAAAAAAATTAATTTTGATGACCTTAAATGAAAAAACCGTTAGAAAATTTCTTAAAAACAGTTCCTAAAAAAGTTATTTTTTGCAAAAGATGTGTTGTTTCTAACCAACGGCCAAGAATAAGTTTTGACTCTCGAGGTATCTGTGGAGCGTGCAATTATGCAGATTTAAAAAAAAATTTTATTAATTGGAAAAAAAGGGAAAAAGAGCTAATCAAACTATGCAATCAATTAAGAAAAAAAGACGGAAGTTGGGATGTATTAATTCCTGGTAGCGGAGGAAAAGACTCTGCATTTACAGCACACATATTAAAAAATAAATACGGTTTAAATCCTTTATGTGTTACTTGGGCCCCATTTAAATATACCAATATAGGCTTTAAGAATTTTGAAAATTTTGCTGAGACTGGTTTTTTAACTATTAATGCATTTGGTAATGGTAAACTAAATAAAGTTTTATCTAGACTTTGTTTTGAGGAAATAGGAGATAATTTTACACCTTTTGCTATGGGGCAACATGGATTCGTTTATCATATTGCCAAAGCCTTTAATATTAAAGCTGTTTTTTATGGAGAGCCAGCAGAAACAGAATATGGAGGTGAAACAAAAACTCAGATATCTCAGAAAGGAGCCCAATCTTTGAAAGAAAATGCAAAATTATTTTGGAAAGGCAATACAATCAGAGACCTTATCAAATTTGGAAAAAAAAATAAAAAATATTTTAAAAAAATTAAAATTAATGATCCAGACTTTAGTTTTTATGAACCACCTAAAAATTTAAGCAATGATATTAAAATGTACTTTTTGGGCTACTTTTTACATTGGAAGCCACAAGAAAACTATTACTATGCCTCAGAATTCACTAATTTTAAACCTAATCCAGAAAGATCAGAGGGCACTTATTCAAAATATGCTAGTTTAGATGATCAACTCGATGGTTTGCATTATTACCTAATGTTAATCAAGTTTGGCATCGGAAGAGCCACATCTGATGCTGCACATGAAATTAGAGATGGATTAATTTCTAGACAAGATGGAATTAATCTTGTTGAAAAATATGACACAGAGTTTCCAATTAAGTATTTCAACGAAACACTAGACTTTTTAGGTATTAGTAAAAATGATTTTAATAAAACAATTGACAGTTTTAGGCAAAAACACATTTGGAAAAAAGTAAATGGAAAGTGGAAATTGCGCCATACTGTTGGCAAAACCGGAACGGATGACTAAATTAATTAAATTGAGTTATGACAAAAAATTAAAATATATTATTAAAAAAAATTTAAGTAACAATAATATAGTATTACATTCAAATTTATTAACTTTAGATAGAAAATTTTTATTAGATAAAAAAAAAATAAAATCAATTATTTTATTAAACCTAAATAAAGCAATTTTTTTACCAGCATTTAATTTTAATAAAAGAAAAAAATTAAATTTTGATAAGAATGAAGATTCATTTGGGGCTTTAACAAACTTATTTATTAATGATAAAAAGTTTAAAAGAATAATAAATCCTATACATAGTTATATCTATAAAAACCATAGAATAATAAAAAATTTTAAAACTTTTTCATTTGGAAAAAAATCAATTTTTCAGTACTTTTATGACTCAGATTTTACCTGGGTTAATTTTGGATGTGAGTATAACCAAGGTTATACATTATTCCATCATGCTGAAGAATTAAATAATGTAAGTTATAGAAAAAAAATTACCTTTAAAAAGGTAATTCAGTATAAAAAAAAAAATATTAAGATTAATTATAATTATTTTGCAAGAAAAAAAAAAGTAGCTTTCAATTTTAAAAAAGCAGTACTTGAAATGAGAAGAAAAAGGATAATTAAATTTATTAAATTTGAAAATACATTTTTAGAGATTGGTAAAGTTAAAAAGATAATAAATTTTCTAAATAAAAAATTAAAACTAAATAAGAATTATTTACTATACTAAAATAATTTAATAAAAATATTATTTATATGATATATGACTTTAAATTATCAAAATTTCATAAAAATTTAAACTTAAATAGTCTTAGTAAAAATAATGAAGAACTAAATTTCATTGGAGAATTTGCTTTTTATCAAAAGTATAAAAATTACTTTTTTTGCTTAAGAGATCCAATTGGTGCAAAAAAATTATTTTATTATAAGGATAAAAAAAAATGTAAAATCATTTTTTCTAATTCTTTTCTCAAATTAGCTAAAAGACATAATTGTAATAATATCTTTAGCGTGCCCAAAGGAACACTTGCAAAAATAGACAAAAAAGGAAATTTAAGTGTGATCAAACTCATTAAAAAAGAAAATTTTGAAAATTTTATAATATTTAAAAAAAAATTTATAATAAGATTAACTAATTATTTCAAAGAAGTAAAAAAAAGGCATGGTAACAGATGTTATGTTTTACTATCTGGCGGGTTAGACAGCACTATAGTTGCGTATTATGCTAAAAAAGTTTTTTCACATGTTACTGCAATAACTGGTTGTTTTTATCATACAAAAAAAAAAAATACTTTTAATTCTGATTTACAGCTTGCAAAAAAAATTTCTAAAAGGCTAGATATCAATCATATTGAAATGAGATTTTTATATTCAGATATAAAAAAGAAATTAAAAAAAATTTTATTCACCTCCCAGGATTGGAGAGATTACAATGTTCATTGTGCTACACTAAATTATTTTATTGCATCTCAACTTCATAAAAAAGAAAAAAAAAATATTCCAATATTTTCAGGAGATATGATGAATGAATTTTGTGCAGATTATCTTCCAGAGAAGTATGACGGTAAGATTTACTATAATTATAAAAAAATTGATAAAAGATATTATCAAAGATTTTTAATTAATAGTTTAGATAGTTCTAGTAGAGAAGTAGGAGTATTCGATCATTATAACATGATATTATTTCAACCTTATTCTGTCATGAAAGATCTTTATGTAAAATTTCCAAAGAGACTATTTGATAAAAATAATTTTAAATATTTAGTAAATGGCAATCTAATACCTAAAAACTTATTAAAAATGGTAGGAAAAAAAAAAAATAGAGCACAGATAGTAGACAATCAAGGTGGAATTTTAGGATATTTTTTAAAAGAAAATTACGATCAAAAAAAGCTTAAAAAATTTTTTACTAAAACTTTTACTTTTAACAATCAGTGGTTAGATAGTTTTTTTAAATTAGGTTCTTTTAAAACTGATAACAATTAATAAATAACAAACTATGTGTGCTATTTTTGGTATCTATTCTGAATTTATTTCTAAAAAAGAGCTACAGTCAAAGCTAATAAATTCTTTAAGAATGCTTAAGCATAGAGGTCCTGACAGTAGTTCACATATAATAAACAATGCTTTTGCTTCAGGTGTCAATCGTTTGGCAATCGAGTCAATTAAATATGGTCAGCAACCAATCGAAGATGATAGATATGTTGTTGGTTTTAATGGAGAAATTTTTAATTATAAAGAAATAATAAAAAATTTTTTTTCAAACTCTAAATTAATTAATTCTGAAATAAAGCTAATCTTAGAGTTATGGAGAAAAAAAAAAGAGAAATTTGTAAATATAATTAACGGCCAATACGCTATTTTCATATTTGACAAACAATCAAAAGAAATATTCTTATTTAGAGATCCATTTGGAATAAGACCAGTTTATTATAGCCATGATTCAAATCAGTTTGTCTTTTCCTCAGAAATGAAAGCAATAGTAAATACAAATCTATTTGATCATGAGATTAATGAGAAAAGCATATCGCAAACTTGTTTATTTTGGACAAATATCGGATCTAATACTGCCTTAACAAATATTAAAATTTTAGAACCAGGTTTCTTTTTAAAATGGAAGAATGGAAAAGTTGTAAAGGGTAGGTTTTATAATTTCCCATTTTTTAATCAAAAAACTTTTGAAAATATTGACAGGAGGTTTTTATTTGAACAACTCAAATCCTCAATTAATAGACAAATTCATGGTGAGGTTGAATTTGGATGTTATATTTCTGGGGGAATAGATAGTTCGTCACTAGCGTATTTACTTTCAGAAAAAAGAAAAATTAATACCTTCTCCATATCGTTCGAAGATGAAGACTATGATGAAAGTAATTATCAAAATGAACTAATCAAAATTATTAATTCTAAGCATAGAAGTTTAAATATTAAGAAACAAGATATTTCAAAAAATTTTAAAAAAGTTATAAACCATTCAGAGAGTTTATTATTTAGAACTGCTCCAGTGCCGATGTACCTTCTAAGTAAATTAGTAAAAGACTCCGGTATAAAAGTGATTTATAGTGGAGAAGGGGCTGATGAAATTTTATTTGGTTATGACATTTTTTTTGAAAATAGAATTAGAAATTTTTGGAAAAAATTTCCTAAATCAAATATTAGACCTCAATTATTAAGAAAATTATATAATTATTTACCTCAATTTAGCAACCCAAGGTATATTAATCTAATAAAAGATTTTTATATTAATACTTTGGCCAAAGATAGTTTTGATTACAGTCATCTTCCTAGATGGGAACAATTTAAACAAGTCTCAAGCTATTTTAATTTGGAGAAAATAAACACAGATAATATGATTAATAATTTGAAAAATTCATTAGATACAGAAACTTTCTCAAAAGATTCTGATTACGTGTGCCAGCAAATTGAAATACAAACATTACTGAGCAATTACCTTTTGTCATCACAAGGCGATAGAATGACTATGGCAAATTCAGTGGAAGGAAGATATCCGTTTCTTGACGAAGTATTTGTGTCTAATATAAACAGTTACAGTTCAAAGAAAATATCACCGTTGTTAAAAAGCAAAAATATTTTAAGAGAATCTTTTAAAAATTTTTTACCTAGGCAATTAGTTTTTAGACCAAAAACGGCATATCAAGCGCCTGAAGCTAGTTCGTTCGTTTCGAGCAATTATATCTCTGAAGATGTAATTGAGTTACAAGATACATTGAAAGATCTTGACTATTTAAATGAAAAAAATACTTTAAGCCTCATTGATAAATTTAAAGATGAATTTGCCACAAAAAGATCGGGATTTAGAGAAAATATGTCATTAGTGATCGCTTTATCTTATATGCATTTAAAAAACCATGTTCAAGATTGGAAAAAATGGAAAAGTTAATATCAAGAGAAAAAATTAAAAATGAATTATTGTCATTTTTAAAAAAAGGTAACCCTCTAATAAATAAAGAAAAAAACTTACCTATGAATAAATCTTTACTTGAGCTTGGATACATTGACTCTTTTGGTGTAATTGAAATAATTTCTTATTTTGAAAAAAAATATAAAATATCAATACAAGATAATGAAATTACTAAAGAAAAATTTGGATCTATCAATAAAATGATAGCACTTGTGTCAGAAAAAATTAAAAAAATTTAGCATTGGTCGATTTAAAGTTCAAATTTAAATGATGAATATTTATGAATTAAATTATAAAAAAAGTTTAAAAAGAAAAAAAATTAACTTTTTTCATCCAGCGGAAAATTTTTTAAGAATTTTCAGACAACATATAAAAAAAAATAAAATGTACTGCTTAGATTTTGGTGCAGGAGATGGCAGGCATACTGAATTTCTCTTAAATGAGAAAAATAAAGTTTTAGCAACAGATATTACTAAATATGCTAAATTATTAACAAAAAAAAGAATACGAGGATTTAAAAATTTTTTAGTTTTTAAAAAAGAAGAAGAATATTTTGATGGATTTGGGGAAAAAAAATTTGATCTAATAAATTGCTGGGAGACTATACATTGGATTAGTGATTTCAAAAAAATTAATAGATTACTAGAATTATTTTATAAAAGTTTAAAAAAAAATGGTAAATTGATTATTACTTTTCCAACAGAAAAACACTATGTCGTTGATAAAAACAATAAAGTAAGTAAATTTGTTTATAAGGCAAGTGTTACTGAGAGAAAAGGTATGTTAATTTGCAATCCTCCAATAAGCAATATCAAGAAAACCTTTAAAGAAATTGGTTTTAGTATTGAAGGCATTTATAGATATGATCACGGCAGGATAATAAAATCAGGAATACAAAATGAATTATCCTCTGCAAACATTACAAATAAGTTATTTTCAATGTACGCTTTTATTTTAAAAAAATAATAATTATATAATGAAAGAAATTTATGTTATTGGTAATGGTGGTCAAGCTAGAGTAGTTGAGAGTTCTTTAAAACTGTTGAAATTTAAATATAAGAATATCACGAAAATATTTAAAAATATAAATGACAAAGATGTTGAACTAAAAATAAGAAGCAAAAGAAATAAAATATACTTACATATTGCTATAGGTGATAATTTGATTAGAAAAAGAATTTATGATTTTTTTAAAAAAAAAAATTATACTTTTTTTTCGATTGTAGATATCACGGCAAATATAAGGTCTGTGATTAAAAAAAATTATGGAATTTATATAGCAGCACATAGTTTTGTTGGACCAAAAGTAAAAATTGGAGAAAACTGCATCATTAACACTAGGTCTTTAATTGAGCATGATTGCACTATAAAAAAACACACAAGCATAAATCCTGGAGCAATATTACTTGGTTCTTGTGCAATTGATGAAAAAGTTACTATTGGAGCTAAATCAATTTTAAGAGAAAATATAAAAGTTGGAAAAAATTCTTTTATTGGTATGGGAAGCGTGGTAATAAAAAATTGTGATAAAAATAAAATGTACTTTGGTAATCCTGCAAAATTAATTAAAAAAATTAAAAATATAAATTAAAATAGATGATATATGTTTCTACCTCAGGTATTAAAAAGGAAAGTGTTTTAGATATTATTGATGAACTAATTGAATCTGGTATTAATAATATTGAACTTTCAGGAGGCACTAAGCCTATAGATAATTTAGATGATAAGATTTTAAGTTATAAAAATAAAAATATAAATTTTTTACTTCATAATTATTTTCCACCCCCAAAAGAAAATTTTGTTATAAATATAGCTTCATGTGATAAAGAAGTATTTAATAATAGTATTAATCAGTGTCTAAATGCGATCAAGCTTTCCAAAAAACTTAATGCTAAAAAATATGCAGTTCACGCTGGTTTTTTGATAGATCCTAAACCAAAAGAAATTGGGTTAGGTACAAACGTAAATTTTAAAAAAAATTTTTTTGACAAGGATCAATCAATTAATCAAATGAAATTGGCACTTGAGCGCTTTACAAAAGAAGCTAATGGAGAACTAAAAATATATCTTGAAAATAATGTTTTATCGAAAAAAAATAGTGAAATATTTAAAAATAATCCTTTCTTTTTAACAGATAAAAAATCTTTTCTAGATTTAAGAAAAAAAATTAAATTCAATTTGTTGTTAGATCTTGCACATTTAAAAGTTTCTTGTAAAAGCCAAAATTTAAATTTTATAGAAGAAGCAAATTTTTTAATAAATCAAACAGACTATGTGCACCTTAGTGGTAATAACGGATATGAAGATACAGGAAATGGTATTATAGAAGATAAAGAAATATTAGAGATTCTTAAGATCAATAATTTAAAAAATAAAGTATTTACTTTAGAAATTTATGAAGGAACTAATAAAATAAACAAAAACTTAAATTTCTTAAAAAACCTTATTACCAATCATCATTAAATATTTAAAACTTCTATGAAATCAAAAAAAGCATTTATTACAGGTATTACAGGTCAAGATGGCTCTTATCTTGCAGAATTTTTATTGAAAAAAGGTTATATTGTTCACGGCTTAAGAAGAAGATCCTCTACTAATAATCTTGATAATATAAATCATATTGTTAGAAACAAAAAAAAATTTAGAAAATTTTATTTACATTATGGCGATCTTACAGACCCATCAAACTTAAATAAACTAATTTTAAAAATTAAACCTGACGAAATATATAACCTAGCAGCTCAATCCCATGTTAGACTTTCTTTTGACATCCCAGAATATACAGCAGTTGTTAATTCAATTGGTTGTTTAAATTTGTTAGAAGCAATGATTAATCATTCACCTAAAGCAAAATTTTATCAAGCTTCAACAAGTGAATTATTTGGTGATAGAAAAAAAGATATATACCTTAATGAAAAAACAAACTTTAATCCTTGCTCTCCTTACGCAACATCAAAACTTTATGCGTTTCATTTAATTAAAAATTATAGAGAAAGGGGTTTTTTTGCTTGTAATGGAATATTGTTTAATCATGAATCACCCAGAAGAGGAAATACTTTTGTGACTAAAAAAATTATTGAAGCAGCTATTAATATTATAAAAAAAAAACAAGATTGCCTTTATATTGGAAATCTTTATGCAAAAAGAGATTGGGGCTATGCAAAGGAATATGTAGAATCTATGTGGAAGATGTTGCAACAAAAAAAATCTGATGATTACACTATCGCTACTGGTAAAAATTATAGTGTGAAATATTTTATAGAAAAAGTATTTAAAAAACTAGGTATAGATATTATTTGGAAAAATAAAGGACTAAAAGAAAAAGGAATAAACAAAAAAAATGGCAAAATTCTAGTTAAGGTGGATCCTTTTTATTTTAGGCCGACAGAAGTTAGATCATTGAAAGGAAACTTTGAAAAAGCCAAAAAAATTCTAAAATGGAGACCAAAAACTAATTTAGAAAAACTTATAGATATAATGATTGAAGAACAAAAAAAACTTCATATTAATTAATTAAAATTATTTTTGTCTAGACAAGCTATGTTAGAAAAGCCTATCACATTCTTTCTCAGTAAAAGAAAACTAATAATTCATTTCATTCTAATTGCTTTATATAGACTCAGGATTTTACCTGCTAAATACAATCAAAAAGCCAGATCATTGATCAAACTTAAAGAGATTGAAGGAACTTTTAAAAATCTTAGACTTCAAAGTAATGATTTAGGTTTTCACCATCTTGATCCAATGCCTTCAAAAACATTATTAAAGAGTTTTTATGAAGAGGCATACTGGCAAAATCGAGATCAAAATATGTATCCAGTAAAAAATAGAGATTTAGAACATTATAAATTACTTGAAGAATTATTCCCAAATTTTAATAAGAGCAGTAGGAGAATCTTAAACTTTGGATCAGGGCATGGTGGTATCTCAGTTTTACTTCATCTTAAAAATCATATTATTGAAAATTTTGATTATTATAAGCAAAAACAGATTTTCGAAACTAAATGGAAAAATTTAACTGACCTAAAAAAAATAGATGGCAAATATGATTTGATATATTCTAGTCATAGCCTCGAACATGTTGAAAACTTGAATGAAATTATGTTACACTTTAAAGAAGTTTCTCATAAAGACACAATATTTTTTTTTGAAGTACCCAATTGTCATCAGAAACAATTTTTAAAAGTAAGTCCGCCTCATACATATTATTTTTCAATATTTTTTTTTAGAAATGTTTTTGAAAAAATTTTTTTTTCTAAAAGCTATAATGGAACATCAAATGGACTTATTGCCTTAGAAAATATTAAAGAAGGTAATACTTTAAGGGTAATTGCCAGCAACATTGTTGATATAAAAAATATTAATTAATTACAACTTCATTAAAATTTAATGTTTGGATTAAGATTAAATTATTATTTTACTTTAAAAACTTTATCTCGAATAGAAATTTTACTTTTAGATAATAATTATGCAAATTTAAACTTGTTAAAGTTTAAAACTAAAATATTTAACCAGCAAGAAATTTATCTAAAAATTTTTTTAAAATCCTTATTTATTTATTTTTTTGGCAAAACTAAAAAAAAGCTAAAAGAAATTTATTTAAATGAGTTTTTTTTGATTATAAGACCAAAAATTATTATTGGGCACCATTATAATAACTTAATCTTTAAAGCAAAAAAATATGCACCTGAAAGTAAAATTGTTCTATATTTACACACTAGATTGTACCAATCTCAATTTAATTATTTAAAAAAAAAATCTCAAGATACGCATATAGATTATTTCTTTGTATGTGATGGGTTGCACAAAAAAATGTTGAGCAAATATTATAAATCAAAATTTATAATCAATGGTTTGGTTAAAAATAACGAAATTCATTTGTTAAAAAAAAAATCAAAATATGATATATTGTATATTTCAGAATATAGAAACGTTAAGTACCCCAAGAAAAAAATTCATTTTAAGTATATAAAATATATTGCTAAAGTATTAAATCAATATTCTATTGCAAATCAAAAAAAAATCGCCATAGCTCTTAATAGTTCTAGAATTGACAAAAACATTCCTCCCAAAAAAGAAATAAATTTTTTTAAGAATATTGCACCAAACCTTAAATCTTTAGTTAACACAAATTCATATGAAGCCGGAAATATTTCAGAATTGATAGTATGTTTAAATTCTAATTTAGGTGCAGATTTATTAGCACGAAATAAAAAAGTATTATTTTTGCCATACTTGTTTAATCATGGAGAAGAGTTTAAAAACCCTTACTTTAATAAAAAAATTCCATTTGTATTAAAAAGCAGAAATAAAAAACTAATCTTTGATAAAATTGATTATCTTCTAAAGTTAAATAAACTAGACTGGGAAAAAAAACTTAAAAAATCAAAAATAAAAATTGTTTTTGACGAAAAAAATTTAATCTTAAAAAAAGAGTTGTATAAAATTATAAAAGATCAAATTTAATTCAATGGTAAAAAATATTTGCATTGTTGAAGATAAAGAAGATTTTGAAATTTTATTCAGTAAGTATAAAAATAATAAATGTTTGTTTATGCCTTTAGACATAAAAACTTTTGTTTTATGTAAAGAAAAAAATGTAAATATTATTGAATTCAATGAAAGTTTAACTAATAATTTTCACAAACTAGCTTTAGAAGAGACAGATAGATTTATACAAGGAATAAAGTTTAAAAAAAAACTTCCATATAGTTTAAAATCAGAAATTATAGGTTTTCTTAGATTTAGATTTCACAGTACAATTTTTTTAATTGAAACTATCGAAAAAAATTTAGAAAAATATAAAATTGATAAAATTTTTGTGTCAGGAATTCATAAAAAAAATCACAGTTTGCACAGTGCAAAAATTTGTAGTGAAATAGTATTAGAATTTTTTCCTAATTTAACAGAAAATCTTTTAAAAGAGTCTAAGGATAAAAAAAAAAAAATATTTAAATATACTTCAGAGAAAAAATTACTGAATAAAACAAAAAAAATTATTCTGAGTAACGGCGGGTATAACTTTAAAAGAATAAAAAATAAATTTAAAAAACTAGGTTTTGAAATATGGCTTCCTTCTTTCAAAAATTTACGTTTTTATGAAAGATTTCTATATTATGCAAATGGATATAACATAATTGATTTTAGTGCTGATAAAAGCACTTCACTTAATGAGGAGATTTTTATTGAAAAAATTAATTTTCATTATAAGAATAAGTATGATCTTTCAGGTCTTCTAAATAGTTTTTACAATAAACTAAATTTCCATTTTAACGATTTAGAGCAAAAAATAATAGCTTTAAAAAAATTTGTGAATCAAAATAATTTTTCTTTATTAATTTCTAATGTTACAAGAGGCTTAGACGGAGCAATTTTGGATGGTGATTTAAAGCAACCTAGTCTTTGTATCCCGCATGGGGTGATCTCAAAATCATTAAATAAATACGACATGATTTACAAAAAAAATATCGCAGAAGCAGTATTCAATGGAGAGAGTGATTATTTTGCAATTCAATCTAAAATTATGCATCAATCTCTAGAGACACATAAAATTGGAGGCAAAGCTGTCATTACAGGTAATTTAATTTTTTCTAATAATAAAAATAAAGATAATTATAAAAATAAATATCTTTTATATGCAACAACCCTTAAGGGTTTTACTAATATGCAGTATCTAGGGGTCGATATGTTTTATGAGTTTTGGGAAATTTTAAATGATCTCAATGATTTATCAAAAGAGGTTAAATTTGAAATAGTAGTAAAAATACACCCACAATTTAGCATGTGTAAAGATGATTTAGCAAAACACTTTAAATCATTGAAATTTACAAATAGCCGAATCGATAAGCTATTAGAAGGCGCTTTTTCATTGGTTACTTTATCATCTGGAACGATTGAGGACGCACTAAATTCTAAAGTTCCTGTAATATTGTATGATAATAAAAAACGATATAAACAGATAGAGTGCTCTTTAAAGTATAGTAAAGAAGAGTCGGTTTATTACATTAACAGTAAAAATGAATTGAAAATCCTTTTAGAGCAAATTAAGAGTTTTAAAACACATAAATTTGATAACTATATTTATGATGGAACATTTAACAATAACTTTGATCAAAAAATTTTACCAATTATAAAAAAATAATAATGAAAAAAAACTTTGAAGTATTGGATTGCACATTAAGAGATGGCGGATATTATAATAATTGGGATTTTTCATTGGATCTTGTAGGAGATTATCTTAAATCTATTTCATCATCGGGTATAAAATATATTGAACTAGGGTTTAGATCTTTTCCTTCAAAAAGTTTTAGAGGTTCAAATTGGTATACAACCGAAAATTATATAAATAGTTTATCTATTCCTAAAAATATAAAAATTGCTGTTATGTTAAACGCTGGTGAGGTTATTAACAATAATAGCTTAGAAAAAAATGTTAAGAAACTTTTTATAAAAAAAAATATGAGTAAAATAATTTTAGTTAGAATTGCTTTTCATTTTGATGAACTAGATAAGACCATTCAAATCGCTCATATTCTAAAAAAATTAGGATATAAAGTTGCATTAAATTTAATGCAAATTTCAGAAATTTCCGAGGAGAATTTAGATATAGCTTCAAAGAAAATTAATAAATCAAAAGCTGACATTTTTTATTTTGCAGATAGTCTTGGAAGTTTAAATTCAACCAGTGTCAGAAAAATTATTTCAATTATTAAAAAAAATTGGAAAAAAGATATAGGTATTCATGCGCATGATAATTTGGGAAAAGCAATACAGAACACTTTAGAAGCAATTAATTTAGGAGTAAAATGGACAGATTGTACTGTAACAGGCATGGGAAGAGGGCCTGGAAATACTCAAACAGAAAATTTTCTTGTTGAGATACAAAATTTATTCCAAAAAAAATTTAATGTACTTCCAATATTGGAAATAATAAATGATCATTTTAAGACATTAAAAGAAAAATATAGCTGGGGAACAAATACTTATTATTATTTAGCAGGTTTGTACGGAATACATCCGACTTATATACAAGAGATGATTTCAACAAAATTTGCTAGCGCTGAAATATTAGCTGCTATAAATCAATTAAGATTAAGTGGTGGAAGCAGATATAACGTAGATTTAGTAAGATCAGAATTTCAAAATAATTTAAAACTAAATCAAGGATCTTGGTCACCGTTGAAACAAATTAAAAGTAAAGAGGTATTATTAATTGCTTCAGGCCCAAATTCAAAAGACTACAAAAAAGAAATAGAGAGATACATTAAAATAAAAAAACCCTACGTGATTGCAGTAAATACAGATGTAAAAATTGAAAAAAAATTTATAAATATTTATGCTGCTTGCAATCCATTAAAACTTATAGCCAACGCTCAAAGCTATAAAAATCTTACTGCTCCACTTGCAGTACCTTCAACATTGTTAAATAAAAATTTGAAAAAAAAACTTAAGAATATTAAGACTCTTGATTTTGGAGTTGGCCTTGAACATAACACATTTAAATTTAATCAGAAGGGTGCGATCATGCCGAGACTTTTTACTCTTGTATATGCACTTTCAGTAGCAACTAGCGGTCAAGCTAAAAGAGTTCTCTTAGCTGGATTTGATGGATACGGAAATGATGATGTTAGAACAAAGACAATCGATGAACTGTTGCATTTATATTCATCATCTAAAGGTTCTAAACCTTTATTAGCAGTAACACCAACAACTTACAGTATTAACTCAACATCGATTTACGCGTTATAAAAATGGATTTTGCAGTAGTAATTCCAGCTAGATATCACTCTACTAGATTGATGGGCAAACCATTGATTAAGTTAAAAGGTGTGCCTATGATCATTAGAACTTATAGACAATGCATCAAGGCTGTCGATAAAAAATTCGTATATGTATCAACAGACGATAATAGAGTTAAAAATATATGCGAAAAAAATAATATAAAAGTAATTATGACATCAAAAAATTGTCTTACAGGCACTGATAGAGTTTTTGAAACAACGAAATACATAAAAGCGAAAACCTTTATTAATGTGCAGGGCGATGAGCCCCTTTTTAATCCTAAAGATTTGTTAAAAATAATTAAAGAGTCCAGAAAATTTCCAAATGATGTAATAACTGGATATTGTGAAATAACAGAAAAAAAACAATTTTTTGATGTAAATGTTCCTAAAGTTATAGTCTCAAAAGATAATTATATAATATACGCATCAAGAGCACCAATACCTTATAACAAGAAAAAAAAATTCATAAAAGCGTGGAGACAAGTTTGTGCTTACGCTTTTCCAAAAAAAAAATTAGAACTTTTTTACAATTTAAAGAAAAAAACCCCAATAGAAAAAATAGAGGATTTAGAATATTTAAGATTTATAGAGATAGGAGTAAGATTAAGAGCTTTAAAAATGAGTAAAAATTCTATTGCAGTTGACACAATTCATGATGTGAAATTAGTAAAAAAAAGATTAAAATAAATTTCTTATGGGAATAAAGAAAAAATTTTTAGATACAAATATTAAAAATAAATCGAAGACTGTTGAGGACAAATTACAACTCGTAAATTTTGAAGGATTAAAATTACCTTTACCAACTGAAATTGAAATTAGCGAGTCAGGGACATGTAACAGAAAGTGTTCATTTTGCCCAAGAAGTGCAAAAGATTTCGTTGACAAAAAAGAGTTTATTTCAAATAAACTTCATCAAAAATTATGCACAGAATTAAAAACTTATGATTATAAAGGGACCATAAGATACAGCGGCTTCGTTGAGCCTTTGCTTGATAAAAATATTTACAATTTAATTGAAATGGCAAAAAGCAATCTTCCAAATTGTAATATTGAACTTGTAACTAATGGTGATCCACTTAATGTAACTAGATTAAAAAAATTATTTTCTCACGGATTGAATAAGATTTTGATAAGCGCGTACGATGGCAAAAAAGAAGCAATCGAGTTAGAAAATTTATGTATTGAGTCCAATTTAAGTAATGATCAATTTATAGTTCGTCATAGATATTTAACCGAGAAAGAAGATTTTGGTATTACTTTAAGTAATAGATCTGGATTGATGGAAAATGCCGAATATCAAATCAAAACTTTAAGTTCTCCTTTACAAAACCCATGTTTTATTCCTTCGTATACATTTTTTCTAGATTACCAAGGAGATGTGTTGATGTGCCCTCATGATTGGGGAAAAAAATTGATATTAGGAAATCTTAATAATGAAAAATTAATTGATATTTGGTTCAGTAAGAAATCTATGAGGATTAGAAAGATGTTAAATCAATCTAATAGAAACTTTTCTCCGTGTAATGTTTGTGATGTTGATGGGACCATGATGGGAAAAAAAAATTCTGGTTATTTTTAGATAAATGAAAAAGAATGAAAAAAAAAGAGTACTTATTTTAGGTGGAAGCTCTGATATTGGCCAACAAGTTGCTAAATGTTTTTTTAAAAATAATTGGTCAGTTACAGTTCATTATTCCGGAAAAAATAAAAAATTTTTAAAAAAATTTAAAAATATAAAAATAAAATTTATTAAAAGTGATTTTACAAAAACAAAAAACCTAAGCCTTTTCTCAAAAAATAGATTTGATACTGTTATCAACCTAGTTGGTTATATAAATAATAGGACATTTTTAAAAATGAATATTAACGATCTAGTCAATACATTCAAAGTAAACACATTTTTACCAATTTTAATTCAAAGAGATTTATTATCTAAAATGATTAAAAATAAATGGGGCAGGATATTAAATTGTAGTAGCATAGGCGTTAAATTTGGAGGAGGAGAATATACATATTGCTACTCTTTTTCAAAGCATGCATTAGAATTCATTCCAGCAATTCTTAAAAACTTAAGTAAAAAAAACATTTTGGTAAATAATTTAAGAATTGGAGTAACTGATACAAAAATCCATAAAAGAATTAAAGGTAAAAAACTTAAATCTAGAACTAAAGTTATACCAATTGGTCGAATGGCTAAAATTCAAGAAATAGTAGATTTTATTTACAATCTCTCATCTGAAAAAAATACTTATATAACCGGAGAAACACTGACAATAGCTGGTGGTGAGTAATTTTTAATCTTTTAAAAAAAATCTGAATGAAAATAAAAATTAATTATCATAAAGATGATATAAAATGGAAGTCTAATTGGATTTTTATTGGAAAAAATTATTTAAATTTAAAAAAGATTGAAAATAAAATAGAAGGAAAAAGATTAAGTATTAATGAATTTATTCATAAAGTTTTTGACTCACAAATCCAAAAGTATTTAGCATGGACTGAAAGACAAAGAAATATTCATAAAGACTCCCAGCATTGGTGGATGACAGACCTTGCTGGTAAAAATAATCTTAATTCAGATTTTTATTTATTTATTTGTCAAATTTACTCAGCCTTGGAACTAATAATTCATTTAAAAAAAAAAGGAGAAAAAGAGATACTCATAATTTGTGATGATATATTTTTAATAAACACAATTTGTATTTTTTTGCGGGAAAAGAAATATGATGTAAGAGTTGGATCAAATTTTTTTGTTTTAAGAAATATTTTCAAAAAATTTAAGACTTTTTTTAAAATTTGTATATCAACATTAAATAGTTTTTATTGGATAATAATCTCAAAAATTGTTGAAAAGCATAAAGTAAAAGTAAACGAAGATGAAGTTATATTGATACATCACTCAATGGATGTAAACAAATTTAAGAAAGATTTTAAACTTGAAAACAGATATTTTCCTCACCTCAATAATTATCTAAAAAATAAAAAGAAAAATATTTATCGTCTAGTTTGGTTTTATAATTTCTGGACAAATAGATTGGAAGTTTTGAAAAAAATAAAAGAGCAATCTGGCTTCATTGTTGAAAATTATATCAATTTTAAAGACTTAATTGCAGGAATAACAAATTTTTTAAAAACAAAAAAAACAATTCTTGATTGTGAAAATTATTATGACATTAAAACAAAATATTTATTAATTAAAGAGAGCAATGATTATTTAAATGATAGTTTTTCAAATTTAAGATTCTGGCTCTACAAACCTGCTCTTAAAAAATGGTCAAAAGGTATCAGCTCTTTAATTTGCATTGATCATTATGAAAATATGGTTTTTGAACATGCTTTAATTGGCTCTATAAGAAATCTTCAAATCAAAAAAAAAGTAATTTATGGTTACCATCATACTCTAGCCAGTAAAGAGTTCACTTGTTGGCATAGTTTACTGAGTGAATGGGAAAGTAAATTCAAACCCGATTATGTAATATCTTGCGGAAAACTCTCAAATGATATTTTAAAATCACAAGGTGTTCCACCAAACAAGATTATAGAGGGACCAGCTTTGAGGTACAATAATATTATTTCTGAAATTGAAAATAAAAAAGAGGTTAATAAAGATTATAATAAAATCCTAATTCCATTATCTAAGATAAAAGACTCATCAATTGAACTAATCGACAAAGCTTTAATACTAGGAAAAATGCTTTCAGAGACCGATTATCAGCTAATAATTAAACCACATCCTGATATTTTATTAGATAAAAATTATATAAAAAAAAAGCTTATAAAACATACGAATGTTCTTATTTCTGAAAAAAATATTAATGATTTATTAAACGAATGTGGATTTTCAATATTCATGGCAACCGGCGCAGCTTACGATGCTATATTGAAAGGAAGTATCACTTTAACATTAAAAAGTGAGTTAAATTTATCAGATAATTATTTAGATATTTTTAAAAAAGATTGTAATTTTATTGAGTCTTATGATTTATTATCTTTAAAAAGATTATTAATTAAATTAAACTGTGAGAGTGATGAACTTGAAAATTTTAAAACAAAATATTTAAAATTAAAACAAATAATTATGAATGGATTTAACAAAATAGATGAGGAGAAGCTAAAAATTTTTAGTCTAAATAAAAATGGGCATTAGAGTATTATTTTTATATCCTAACACATATGGTATGAATATGTTGCCGCCGGCTATAGCTTTATTTGCTGCACTTTTAAAAAAAAATGGCCACAAAAGCGAAATCTTTGATACTACTTATTATAATTTAGACCATGGAATCGACTCTGATGGCAGCAAAATGGAAAGACTTAATGTTGTTCCTTTTAAAATGGAAGAAAAAGGCATTAAACTTAAAACATCTGATTGGAAAAAAGATTTAAATGATCAAGTAAAAAAATTTAAGCCAAACTTAATAGCCATTTCTTCTACAGAGGATATGTGGGAACTCGGGATGAAGGCTTTAAATGAGCTGAAAACTTATAAAGAGAAAAACAAAGTTCCAGTTATAGTAGGAGGTGTTTTTGCAACATTTGCACCTGAAATTTGTATTAAAGAAGATTTGGTTGATATGGTTTGTGTGGGTGAGGGGGAAAATGCTTTAATCGACTTATGTGATAGAATTGAAAAAAAAATTGATTACTGCGATGTGACTAATTTATGGGTTAAACTTCAAGACGGTAAAATTAAAAAAAATTCTATTTCAAAACCTGTAGATATAAACCAGAACCCTTTAATTGATATTTCTCTATTTGAAGAAGCAAGGCTTTACAGGCCCATGACTGGTAAAGTTTATAAAATGTTGCCAGTAGAAACTATAAGAGGTTGTCCTTTCACATGTCGATTTTGCAATTCTCCAGATCAAATGAAGCTATACAAAGGTTTAGGTTCAAATTTTTACAGAAAGAAAAAAATGGAACTTGTCTATAAAGAATTGAAATATTTTAAAGATGTTCACAAAGTAGAATATAACTATTTCTGGGCAGATACTTTTTTAGGTATGAGCAATAATGAAATGGATGAATTTTGTGAAATGTATTCAGAAATAAATTTACCTTTTTGGATGCAAACAAGACCTGAAACTATTAATGATGACAATATGAGTAAATTAAAAAAGGTTGGATTACATAGAGTATCTTTCGGCGTTGAGCATGGCAATGAAGAATTTAGAAAAAGAATTTTAGATAGAAGATGGAAAAATAAAGATATTATAGAAAAACTAAAGATCCCAAAAAAATATGGCATATCATTTAGCGTAAATAATATTACTGGATTTCCCACTGAGACAAAAAAATTAGCATTCGACACAATTGAATTAAACAGACACATCGATGCAGACAATGCCAATATTTATGCCTTTGTACCTTTTCACGGAACTCCCTTAAGAAAAATGTGTGAAGAAATGGGTCTAATTAAACCAGAAACAATTACTAAATGTTTAACAGCAGAAAGTCAGCTTAATCAACCACAATACCCACCTCATGAAATTGAAGAAATAAAAAAATGTTTTTCTTTATATGTAAAGTTTCCAAAAAATCGTTGGAAAGACATAGAAAGAGCTGAAAAAAATGATAATGAGGGAAATAAAATTTTTAATGAATTAAAATCAGAGTATTTAGAAAAATACATGCCTAAACCAGATGCGGATCCACACGGCACCACTAACTTTGAGGCAGTTGAAAATCCTTACTGTATCGATATACCTGGAGATAAGTTAAAGTCAGAAATACATAAAGACGATTTATAAATAATAATCTTAATTTTCTTATAAGATATAACATTTAAAATATGAATTTTTCTAAATGAGCAAACCATTAGTCTCAATATTATTAAATTGCTATAACGCATCAAACTATATTTCAAAAGCTATTCAAAGTGTTTTAGATCAAACATATTTAAATTGGGAATTAATAGTTTGGGATGATGGTTCAACTGACGATACATTAAAAAAGATAAAAAAATTTGATAGTGAAAAAATAAAAATATTTTCAAATAAATATAATGTTGGATTAGGAAAGAGCAGAATAAATGCGATAAAAAAATTAAATGGGGATTTGGTAGCAATCTTAGATTCTGATGATTATTTTCATAAAGAAAAATTATCTAAGCAAGTAGAAATTTTTGAAAAGCATCCTAATGTTTCTTTATGCAGTTCTTGGTGTAGAATACTTGATGAAAAAAATAACTTGTTGAAAAACATTAATTATAATCTAAGTAATACTGAAATTAAAAATAAAATTAATTTTTTAAACGTATTACCTAATTCATCCTTAATGTACAGAAGAAATATCGCAGAGCAATTTGGTTGGTACTCAAAAAAATTTGAATATTCTCAAGATTATGACTTAACATTAAAATTATTAGAAAAAAATGATTTATTTTTAATTAGAGAATATCTTACTTTTATTATGCTTCATTCACAAAGTATGACAAATACAAAACATTTAAACATTCTTTCAGTGAAAGAACAGATAGTTATTCTTAGAGATAATTTAAAAAAGAAACAGTTCTCTAATGAGGAAAGAACTTTAATTAAAACAATTATTAATGTTAATCTTGTAAGGCTTTATTTTAAAACTCTAAAAGATAACACTTACAATAGTTTAAAAAATTTAATTTTAATTTTCCTAAAAAATCCTAGCTTGTTTTTTAAATTAAGAATATTAAGAAAAATTAGAGACAGATAATTTTAGGGCATGTAGTTCAGTGGTAGAACGCTACGTTGACATCGTAGAGGTCATAAGTTCAATTCTTATCATGCCCACCATTTTTTTCCTCAAAAAAGCTTAATTTCGTCTATTTACATATCTTTTTAAAAATAATATAAAGCCCTGCCTGGTAATTATTGCGAAGGGGCCACACCCGATCCCATTCCGAACTCGGAAGTTAAGTCCTTCAGCGCCGATGGTACTTTGTCTTAAGATATGGGAGAGTAGGACGTTGCCAGGCTTTAAAATTATGAAAATAGCTAGCTCACTTAAATCCTTAAAAAAAAGAGACCTCAACTCTAAACTAGTGAAGCGTAGAGGAAAACTTTACGTGATAAATAAAAAAAATCCAAAGTTTAAAGCTCGTCAAGGTTAAAGATGAGTGAAAACAATTTTAAAAAAACTTACAACGGTTTTACAAAATTTGTATTGTGGGGAACAATCGCAGTTATTGCGATATTAGTAATATTAGCAATTACTTTACTCTAAAATCTAAAAATTAATTATATGATAGTTGGTTCAATTAAAGAAAATATAACAATAGAAAAAAGAGTTTCAATAACCCCAGAGTCTGCAAAAAATATTATTGGGCTTGGGTTAAAAGTATATATTGAAAAAGGTTATGCACTTCATCTCGGAATTGAGGACAAAGAATATATCGATATAGGAGTTGAGATAAAAGCGTCATCGAAAGAAGTATTAAATTCATGTAACTTAATTACGAAAGTAAATTGTCCCTCGGAAGATGAAATTGGAATTTTAAAAGATAATACAATTTTAATTGGAATGCTTAATCCATCAAAAAATAAAAACCAAATTGATAAAATTATTAATAAAAAGATAAAGCCTTTTTCTTTAGAATTATTACCTAGAATTACAAGAGCTCAATCAATGGATGTTTTATCTTCCCAATCTAATTTGGCTGGATATAGAGCAGTTGTCGATTGTATTGCAGAATTTGAAAAAGCTGTGCCTATGATGATGACAGCGGCAGGAACCGTTCCAGCAGCCAAAGTTTTGGTTATTGGAGCAGGTGTAGCAGGTTTACAAGCTATCGCTACCGCTAAAAGATTAGGCGCGATTGTTTCAGCAACAGACGTAAGAGCAGCATCTAAAGAACAAGTAGAAAGCTTAGGCGGTAAATTTTTAACAGTTGAACAAAACGAAGATATGGAAACTGCTGGTGGATACGCAAAAGAAGCATCAGATGAGTATAAAAAAAAACAAGCAGAAATGATGAAAGAAGCTCTTAAAAAAAATGATATAGTTATATGTACAGCATTAATTCCTGGAAAACCTGCTCCAAGAATACTAACGGAGGATTTAGTTAAACTTATGAAGCCTGGGTCAATTGTTTATGATTTAGCAGCAGAACAAGGAGGAAACTCTGCATTTTCAGAATCAGGCAAAATTAATTCAGTAGATGGGATAAAGATAATGGGAGTTAAAAATTTAATGAATAGCTTACCACTTACAGCATCAAACTTATATGCTAAAAACTTATTTAGTTTTATTCGTAACTTGTATAGTAAAGAGAAGAAAGATTTTAACATTAATTTAGAGGACGAAATAATAGAAAAATCATTAATCAAAAGAGTTTAATTATGGAAATAGATCCGTTTATATTTAGATTAAGCATTTTTATTTTATCGATCTTTATTGGTTATTATGTTGTATGGAGTGTTACCCCATCGCTTCATAC